>ENA-OQEX01000435-OQEX01000435.1-human-gut-metagenome-genome-assembly--contig:-NODE-435-length-22667-cov-4.610204_pt1 | contig 22667 bp, 23 predicted proteins | sample MGYA00242802_ERZ504649 | MGnify/ENA primary metagenome ERZ504649 (study PRJEB26092, sample SAMD00036194) | human gut metagenome | host: Homo sapiens | study: EMG produced TPA metagenomics assembly of...
GCCGCTCGAAGATGACGTCCTCGATGCTGCTCTCTCCCTCGGCGCAGAGCATGGCGGCGGCCAGCAGGGGCGCAGCGTCGGTGGCGAGACCCGGGTACACCCCGGTGAAGACCCGGCCCGCCCCGTACAGCCGCCCGAAACGGGCCACCTCGGCCCGGTCTGCGCCCCGCTCCACGGTGCAGCCCATTTGTTCCAGAATTTCCAGCACCGGTGCATAGAGCGCGGGCGCATCCGGTGAGTTCCACCCGCCCTCCGGCAGCAGCGACGGCACAGGCCAGCGTGGAGGCGAAGATGCGGTCCGGCAGGGGCGAAAAATCGCAGCCGGAAAGCCCCCGCCGCCCCTCGATGCGCAGTGTGGAAGTCCCCGCACCCTCGATCCGTCCGCCGCAGCGGTTCAGAAATTCGGCAAGGTCGCTGATCTCCGGTTCCCGGGCCGCGCCCCGCAGGACGGTGGTGCCTCGGGCGCAGACAGCAGCCAGCAGCAATGTCTCCGTCGCTCCCACGCTGGGGAAGCGGAGGGTGATGTCGGCCCCGTGGAGGCCCCCCGGCGCGGCCAGCACCAGCTTTCCCGCCCCGCGTCCAGCTCCTTTGCCCCCATCCGGGCCAGACCTTCCAGATGTAAGTCGATGGGACGGGCGCCGATATTGCACCCGCCGGGCAGCGAAGTCTCGGCCCGGCCCAGCCGCGCCAGCAGCGGCGCGCAGAAGAGGATGGAGGCCCGCATTTGTGCCGCAGTTTCTCCCGGAAGTGCTGTTTGAGGGCATCCCTGCCACCACAATGTCTGCCCCCTGCCAGTAGGCAGCACACCCTGCGCTCCGCAGCAGCCCGAGGCTGCATTCCACGTCCGACAGCCTCGGCACGGCCCGCAGCCGCACCGGTCCCCGGCAGAGCAGTGCCGCCGCAAGGAGCGGAAGTACGCTGTTTTTCGCCGCCGGTATCGCCGCCGTGCCGTTCAGCGGCCGTCCGCCCATCACCCAAATCCGCCCGCTCTGCTGTGTCATATCCGCTGCCCCCATTCCGCAAAAGATACCCCACGATATGCAAAAGCAGGGGCGGATGTCACGATTTGAGTTTGTGAATGTGTTTGTGAGTCTATCTGGGCGTGCTACCCGGAAGCAACCTTGCCCTCTCCGTCAGCGCTGCCGCGCTGCCACCTCTCCCAGAGGGAGAGGCTCTGGCGTGACGGGCAGGCCCACGCTGGACGAGCAAAGCTTGCGCTGGCCTGAAACAGTAGTGCCCTGCTACAGAGATTCACGGCAGCTTGACAAGGTGCGTTGTCCAGAAGCGGCTGCCCTCTGTAGCAGCGCCCGCCCTTTTGCGCCCCGTCGGGCCTTCAGCGGTCAGGCGAAAGTGGCCCGGCTTGCCAATGGCTCCCCCTTTGGGGGCAACAGCGACGACCGCCGCCAGTGGCGGAAACAGGGAGGAGTTGTTGGGGCAGCGGCCAGCAAGACGCAAGCGAAGCGCTGCGGATGCTGGGTGCCGCAACCCGGCCTTGGCGAGCGAAGCGAGACTGAGAGGGCTCTACGTCTCCCCCTCGATACCCCCAGCACCACCCCCATCTCCCCCAGCAGCATCATGAGGCTGGTGCCTCCGGAGGAGAAAAAGGGCAGCGAGATGCCGGTGTTGGGGATGGTGTTGGTGACGACAGCCACGTTCAGCACCGCCTGCAGGGCACCTGCACCACGAACCCCACCACCAGCAGCGCCCCGAACCGGTCGGGCGCGTGGGCTGCGATGGTGATGCCCCGGCAGAGCAGCAGTACGAACAGCCCCACCACTGCGCAGGCCCCCACGAAGCCCAGCTCCTCGCAGACGATGGAGAAGATGAAGTCGTTCTGAGGCTCGGGGACGAAAAGATGCTTCTGGCGGCTTTCCCCCAGACCGAGGCCGGTGGCCCCGCCGGAGCCGATGGCATAGAGGCTCTGGATGGTCTGGTGGCCGTCGCCCAGCGGGTCGGCAAAGGGTCGAGCCAGGAGCGGAGCCGGTCGGCGGCGTAGGGGACGAGGTCGGGCATGACGGCCACCGCCGCACCGATGGCCCCGACGCCTCCCGCGCCCGCCAGCAAAAACCACCGCAGCCCCGTACCACCTACGAACATCAGCACCGCGCCGATGCCAAGGATGAGGACGGTGCCGGACAGGTGCGGCTCCAGCAGCATCAGGGCCGCCACCACCCCCAGCACCAGCGCAAAGCAGAACACCCACGCTGAAATCCTTCATCCGGTCGTGGTTCAGTGCGATGATGTGGGAAAATACCAGCACCACCGCAAACTTTGCGATCTCGCTGGGCTGCAGGGTGCCGAACCCCGGGATGACCAGCCACCGCTTGCAGCCGTTGTACTCGGGCATGAAGAGCACCGCCGCAGCAATATCAGCGACAGCCCCAGCAGCGGCCACGCCAGCTTGTGGAAGATATGGTAATCCACCCGGCTGGCCAGCCACATCCCGCAGAGCCCCAGCGCCGCGTAGAGCAGCTGAGGCCGCAGATAGGCCCAGGCGTCGCCCCGCCGGTAGAGCGCCACGGCGCTGGACGCACTGGCCAGCATCACCAGCCCGAAGCCCACCAGCGTGAGCACCAGGATCAGAAACGGCAGGTCCATGCCGGGCAGCGGACGCAGGATCCTCTTCTTCATCCTCTCCCCCTTCCCTTTAGTGTACGCACCGGGGCGGACGGCTAGTCACGGGGCTTCGCGCATATAATTGCAGGAGGGGAGGTGCTGTCTCATGTCCGAATCGCCAAAACCCGCCGACGCCTGCGCACCTGCCGGAACGGGCGTTCCGCGCCCGGGCAAGGCTGGTGGCGGGGGTGTTCTGTCTGGTCTGCTGCGGGCTGGCGGTGCGGCTTTTATTTTTGCAGGTGCTGGGCGGCGGCTGGTACACCGACCGCGCCCTGGGCCAGCAGCTGCGGGACACTGTCGTCCCCGCCGACCGGGGCCGCGTTTATAGCGCCGACGGCGTCCTTCTGGCGGCCAACAGCAGCTGCTGGACTCTCCGTGCCTCGCCCCGGGAGATGCCGGAGGATAAACTCGCCCTCGCGGCCAAGGGCTGGCAGAGATCCTGGAGCTGGACGAAGGAAAGCTTCTCGAGAAATTCAGCGACCGCCGCTCCAACGACTGCTCCTGCGCTACCGGGTAGACCGGGCCATGGCCGACGCCGTGCGGGACTTCTGCGAGGCAAACGGCATCACCGGCATCCGCATCAATCAGGACTCGAAGCGCTGGTACCCGCAGGGGGAGTTTCTGGCCTCGGTGCTGGGGTTCACCAATGTGGACAACGCGGGCGTCTCGGGCTCGAACTGAAGTATGACGACCTGCTCACCGGCGAAAACGGCGTCGTCCTCACGGCGGTGAACGCCTGGGGCTACACCCTCGAGCAGAGCTATGAGACCGAGCGCTTCCCCACCGAGGGGGACGGCCTGCGGCTCACCATCGACGCAACATCCAGCACTACCTCGAGAACGCACTGGGCTACGCGGTAAAGGAGCACCACGTCGCAGCCCGTGCCGTGGGCATCGTCATGGACGTGAACACCGGGGCCGTGCTGGCCATGTCCACCACCCCCGCCTACGACCCCAACCAGCCCCGTGTGCTGGCCGACAAGGCCGCCCGGGAGGCCGTAGAGGGGCTTTCCGGCGACGAGCGGGCGGCGGCATTGCAGCTGGCCCAGCAGACCCAGTGGCGGAACAAGGCCGTCAGCGACCTCTACGAACCGGGCAGCGTCTTCAAGCTCATCACCTGCGCGGCGGCGCTGGACACCGGAGCTGTGAGCAAAAACTCCAGCTTCTACTGCGGCGAGAGCATCTCGGTGGCCGGCACCCGCTTCCACTGCGCCAACCACAAGCGCCACGGGGCGCAGACCGTCACGCAGGCCCTTGAGAACTCCTGCAACCAGAGCTTCATCCAAATCGGCGCAAGGCTGGGCAAAGAGGCGTTCTGCGACTACTTTGCGGCCTTCGGCCTCCGCGCGCCCACCGGCATCGACCTGCCTGCCGAGCCGAAAAAGAGCCTCTACTACACCGCCGACCGGATGGGGCCGGTGGAGCTGGCGTCCTGCGCCTTCGGGCAGAGCAGCAAGATCTCTTACCTCGAGATGGCGTCGGCGGTCTGCGCCGTGGTCAACGGCGGGCGGCTGATGCAGCCTACGTCGTCTCGGACATCCTCGGCCCGGAAGGCGAGGTCATCGACCACCTCTCCCCCGTCTGCAAGCGGCAGGTGCTGAAAGAGGAGACCTCCCGCACCATGCGGGAGATGATGGAGGCCGTCGTCCTCTACGGCGGCGGACGGAACGCCCGGATCGCGGGCTACCGGGTAGGCGGCAAGAGCGGCACCAGCCAGAAGCTGGACAGCGCCGACGAGAAGGCCCGCATCGCCAGCTTTGTGGCTGTGGCTCCCATCGACGACCCCCAGTTTTTGTGTCTCGTCTGCCTCGACGAGCCCCACAGCTGGACGACGGCGGGCGGCAGCCTCTCGGCCCCGGTCTGCGCCGAGGTCCTCGAGCAGACGCTGGTCTATAAAGGTGTCCCCCGCGCCGCTGTCCCGGATACGCCTGCTTCCGACGCTGAGACTTCCGCCGACCTCCCCGAGGACGGCGACAGCTTCGACGGGGCGTAAAAATGAGCAAAAGAAAAGACCGCCGGACGGCGGTCTTTTCTCACGTTCCTGCTTCGTCCGTCAAACGTACCAGCTCTGCGGCCAGCGGCGGAAGAGTCTCTATGCTTTCCCCCTCGTCCAGATAGACGACCTCGTGATAAAACGGCTCGTCGTTCCGCTTCGAGAGGATGTGCGTCACTGGATACGCGCCCTCGCTCTTGGCAAAGCGTCCTCATCCCGCAGACTCCACAATGTACTTGCTGCTCTTGTACTCCCCGCTGGCGTCCTTGTGACGGTTCAGGCAGAGCACAAAGGCAAGGTCCGTCGTGCCGAACTGGAACGACTGCGTTTCAGTCGTGATATTTTCCAGCATAAAGCACTCTGAAGTGACCATGCCGGCGATGTCGCTCAGGTGTACGAGCTTGCGCTGGCAGAGCTGATAGGGGTGGTGAGACGAAAAGAAGATCTGGTTTGCCTGCAGCGTCCCGCTCACCGCCTTTTTGTAAAAGGACATCGCGTCCAGCCCGGTATCCACGCCGGTCAGGTGACGGAATCCCTTTGCATGATAGGCCACCTCGATGGCTCTGCCGTCGAAGACATACAAAAAGTGTTTCCCCACCAGATTTTTCTTATAGAGGCGCGCCGCCGCAGAGATTTGGGCTGCCACCTGCTTTTTATCGTTCAGCTTTTTCATACGTCCTCAGTTTCTTTTATAAAGAAAGGGCGTCAGACTCTTCATCCGACGCCCATCATTCTTAAAACAGCGGTTTTCTGCTGGCTGTCAGCCGCGATGCCCAGTAGAGCATCTATTGTCGCCGGAACTTACCGTCCCCGGCGCGGACCCACCTTATCTCCCCGGTGCGGGCGCGATGTCCGGTGGGACATCTTATGTCGTGGTAATTACCCTGCCCACGCACAGTACAGCTTTGCGTGCCGCCGCACGGAACCTTCCGGTTCACTTACAGTATACACAAAACCTGACGGATTGTCAACAAAAACCTTTCAGCTCTGCTGCGGCTGGTCGCGGAACACGATCTCACCGGTGGCGCTGTCATCGACTCGACGATGGCGAGGCTCTCCAGCTGGATGCCCTTGCTGCGGATGAGTCGCCGCCCTGCTGGAAGCCCTTCTCGACGGCGATGCCGATGCCCTCGACGGTGGCACCGGCCTTCTCGGTCAGCTCCAGCAGACCCAGCAGGGCGCAGCCGTTGGCCAGGAAGTCGTCGATGATGAGAACGTGGTCCTCGGGAGTGAGGAACTTCTTGGAGACGATGACATTATAGATTTTCTTGTGGGTGAAGGACTGGATCTTCGTCTCGTAGTTGTCGTAGTCCAGGTTGATGCTCATGGACTTTTTGGCGAACACCACCGGCACGTTGAACTCGCTGGCCACCACAGCCGCGATGCCGATGCCGCTGGCCTCGATGGTGAGCACCTTGTTGATGGGCTTGCCGTCGAACAGGCGCTTCCACTCCTTTGCCATCTCGCGGAACAGCGGAATGTCCATCTGATGGTTGATGAAGCTGTCCACCTTGAGCACGTTGCCCTCACGGACGATGCCGTCTTTGCGGATGCGGTCTTCCAGCATTTTCATAGTTCGTCTCTTCCTCCCAATTTCCCTGTCACAAAACGGTCGATATTTCATATCAGTATACCGGATACTCTCCCGGTTGGCAAGGCTTTTTCTGCCCAAATTTGACTCGTTCTCTCCGGTTTTTTCAGCCCTTTCGATTATAAGTACGACTTTTGCGGTACAGTCTGTGTCTCAGGGCGGACGATTTGTGCAGTTGTCTCTTGTTTTCTGCGCAAAATCGAGTATACTGGTAGCAGCCGGAAACGGCTTGCTGCGGCCGACGAGGGCCGCACCGGGAAAAGGAGTCAGTATATGAAGACAGGGTTAGTATTAGAGGGCGGTGCCATACGGGGGATGTTCACCGCAGGCGTTCTGGATGTCCTGATGGAGCACGGCCTCACCACCGACGGCACCATCGGCGTGTCGGCGGGCGCGGTGTTCGGCTGCAACTTCAAGTCGCACCAGATCGGCCGTGTCATCCGCTACAACACCGAATATTGCAACGACAAGCGCTACGCCAGCTTCCGCAATCTGCTGCGCACCGGCAACCTCTACAGCGAGGATTTCTGCTACCACGAGGTGCCGGAAAAGCTGGACCCCTTCGATGAAGAGGCCTTCCGCGCTTCGCCCATGGACTTCTTTGTCGTCTGCACCGACCTGCGCACCGGCGACCCCATCTACCACAAGTGCCGCAGCGGCGACGCCGAGGACGTGCGCTGGATGGAGGCTTCGGCGTCCATGCCGCTGGCGGCGAAGGCCGTCCGGATCGGCCACTACTCCCTGCTGGACGGCGGCGTGGCCGACTCCATCCCCGTCCGCTTCTTCGAGAGCCTGGGTTACAAGCGGAACCTCATCATCCTGACCCAGCCCAAGGGCTTCGTGAAAAAGAAGAACCCCATGCTGCCCGCCATCCGTGCGCGGTATCTGCGCTATCCGGCCTTCGTGGCAGCGGTGGCCGACCGTCATGAGCGATACAACGAGGCCCTCTCCTACATCGCCATGCAGGAGCTCGGCAAGGACTATGTCATCCGTCCGCCCATCCCGCTGGAGATCGGCGCTATGGAGCGCGACCCCGCCCAGCTGCGCCGGGTCTACGAGACGGGCCGCGCCGTGGCGGAGAACCAGATTGATAAGATAGCGGCGTTCCTGAACGATGTGAAGGAGACGGAGGAATAACCCTCTCAGTCTCGCTTCGCTCGCCAGCTCCCCCAGAGGGGGCAACAGCGACGACCGCCGCCAGTGGCGGAAACAGGGATGAGCTGTTGGGGCCGCGGCCAGCAGGATGCAAGCGATAGCGAAGCAGACGCTGGGAGCCGCAACCCGGGCAGTGCCACCGAAGGTGGCGGAGAGGGCAAGCCCGCTTATCAAGAGTTACCTACACAGCGATGAGCATTGGCTTTTGTCAGAGCGATGCCATCGCTGTTTTTTTGTTTCTCTGTGGCATCCTCGCCTCTCAGGCGCTTCGCGCCAGCTCTCCCAAAGGGAGAGCCTTTCAGCATTGCAAAAAGCAGGAGCCCCATCCATTCGGATGGAGCTCCTGCTTTTCTTATAACTTACTGCATATCCGTCTCAGAGATGGGGGTATCCAGCTCATCGGCGGGGGCGTCCGCCGTCTCGGGCTGTTTGCCCTTCTTCTCCCTGCGGGGATTTTCGCCCTTCGGGCCGCGCTTCGACTTGATGCGCTTTACCAGCAGCAGGAGCAGCACCAGCAGGGCTGCGCCGCCGGCGCAGAAGGCCCAGATGGGGAGCTTTGCAGGGACGAAAGCCACTTCGACCTCGGTGCCGGTGGTGGTGAAGGTGGTGTAGCTGCCGAAGCTGCCCGTCTCCACCTTATGCCAGCTGCCGTCGGCCTGCTTGACATAGACCTTGCCCTTGGCCTTGCCGGGGGTCAGATAACGGATCTGGTGGGTCTCATTGCCGTCATCGGTGAACTCCAGCAGCCACTGCTCTGTCACACCGTGGACATCGGCTGTGATGTCCTGCTGGGTGACCTGCACGGCGTTGGAACCGCCGAAGAAGCCGTCCACGAAGAAGACGGGGCGTCCGTTCTCGCGGGTGACGCCGCTGCTCAGAGACGGGATGTAGGGCGTGTACTCCACATTGACCACGGTGTCGGTGTGGAGCTGGTCGAGGACGGGTGTGCTCCACTCGGCGTAGTATCCATTCTTCTGGGGGATCTCGGGGTAGTCGGCCAGCGTGAAGGACGCACCGTAGTCAAAGCTGATCTTCTTGATGATGTGGCCGTCGGCTTGAAGGTCAGGGTCAGCTTGCGGAAGGAGTCCGGCACATTCTCCTGAGCCAGCAGGGTCTCATAAGTGACCGGCTCTGCCTGACCGACGCGGCTCAGGCGGTCGATGCCCTGCAGATCGTCGGAGACGAAGAGGTTGCCATAGAAGTCGCCGTCCTGTCCGCCGGAGACAGCACCCACGTACTGCTGGCCTTCCAGCACAGAGACGATGGCGCGGTTGTTGATGGCGATGAGGCTGCCATCCGTGAGGTCGCTGTCGATACCCTGACCGACGATGCCGCCGATGTACTTGTCACCGCTGAGGGCGCATTTTGCCCAGTTGCTGCGGAGCTTGGCGCTGGCCGCACCGGCAATGCCGCCCACCTGATTGACGCCGGTGACGTCGCCGTAGGACTCGCAGGCCGTCACAAGGCCCAGTTCCTCCTGGCCGACGATGCCGCCGACCATATCCTTCTTGGCGGTGATACTGCCTCGTTGACGTTGCCGATGAGGACGGCGCTGACGGTATAGGAGGTGCGCAGCAGCGAGGTACCCTCGTCCTTGTTGTCCTCCTCGGGGTCCAGCAGGTTCTCGACGCCCATGGTACCGGCGATGCCGCCCACATTCATGTCGGCGTCGATGGTGCCGCGGTTGATGCTGTTCTCGATCTTGCCGTCGGACTGGGAAGCGATGAGGTCTTCCGACTCATCCTCGTAGATAGTCTTGCTGCCCGGGTCGCTGATCTCTTCCACGGCGTCCAGCATCAGGTTGGACACGACGCTGACCTGTGCGGTCACGGCGCGCATCTTGTCGGTCAGCTGGTTGCTGGCGGTGCGCATGGTGCTGTTGATGTCGTCCATCTTGTCGTTGATGGCGCTGACAGCATCAAAGAGGGAGTCCTTGGTGTTGGTCAGCTCTGCCGAGGGACGAGGCACCTTGATGGGGTCCTGCTGGTTGAGCCAGTGGAGGATGTCGCGGGTCTGGCCCATCATATCGGTCAGGCCGCCGAGGCCGTCCTGCATCTGGCCCAGAGCCACGGAGGTATGCGCCAGCGTTGCACTGGTGAGGGCGGCGTCGGTCTTGAGCAGGTCGAGGGAGTCGCTCAGGTCATCCATGGCGTCGCTCAGCTTGTCGGAAGCATCGCTCAGCTGATCGAGACCATCCTTGATGCTGCCGCCGCCGTTATTGCCGACCCAGTCCTTGATGTTGTCCATGATGCCGTCGGTGATGCCGCCCATGCCGTCCAGAGCGTCAGAGGCTTTGGTCAGAGCCGCAGCCAGCTCGGGGTGGTCGGAGGCCGAGACGGACTTGGCAGCGCTGCCCACGATGCCGCCCATCTGGGTGGCAATGGTAGAGATGGTGCCGATGGCACTTGCGATTTGGGAAGTAGCACGGGCAATGTCACTGTCGTTGGACAGGAGGGATGCCGTGCGCAGCAGGCCCATGCCTGCGGTGACGGCCTTCATTGCCGGGGCCATGCCGCTGCCCAGCGTGAAGACGCTGGCCACGGAGTTGGCCACCTTCAGCAACTCAATGCCGGTCTTGAGGTTCTTGTCGGACTTCTTGTCCGAGGACAGGGAGTCGTATGCGGAGAGGATGCCGGAGATGGCCTGCGAGGCAGCGCTGTCATCGCCGGTATCGACAGACTCCAACAGCTGTTTGATCCCCTCAGAGATCGCCGACATACCGTCACGGCCATCCTCGGCCGCGTCGCTCACCTTGTCCAGACCGTCGCTGGTCTTGGCCAGGGCTCTGGATGCCATCAGCATCTCAGCGGCCATCTCGCGCATGGCCCACTTCAGGGAGCCGGTGGCGTCGGTCAGCTTGGTCATGGCATCTTCGCCGGTGTCCATGACGGGTTCGAGTTTGGTGAGGGTATCAGCCAGCAGAGTGGAGGCGCGGTCGATCTCGTCGGCCACCTCGTCGCCGTAGTCGCTGGCCTGGTCGTCCAGCTGACGGGCCGCTGCAATGGCGGTGTCCATCTGGCTGGTCATGGCGCTGAAGGAGTTGGAGATGCTGGTGGTGGAGTTCTCGACGACGCCGGTGGTGTCATCGACAAGGCCGCGCAGGACCTCCAGCTCCGAACGGAGACGCTTGATGGTATCCTTGGAGAGGTCGAGTTCGCGATAGGGTTCCGCCTGACCGGCGATGCCGCCCACGTCCTTGCGGCCCAGAACACGGCCCTGGTTGACACAGCCGGATACAAGGCCGTCGGTGCGGCCCACGATGCCGCCCACGTTGTAGCCAACATGCTCGTAGCCGATGGTGCCGGTGTTGACGCTGGTCAGGATCATGCCGGAGGAGCGGCCTGCGATGCCGCCGGTGTCGGTGGCGACGTTGGTGACGGAATTGGTGGCGTCGTTATCGGCGGCGGCCATCTTGTTGTTGATGTAGTCCACCATCTTGGCGGTGAAGCCGTCGGTGTCGAGAGAGGCTTCCGGATATTCGGTGTTGATGCTTCCCACATTGGTGCAGCCGGTGATGGCGCCGAGGTTGTAGCCTGCGATGCCGCCGGTGGAAGATTTGCCGGTGACGATGGCGCGGGCCGTGCGTGGTCGATGGTGCCTTCGGACTCGTTGCGGCCCACGATGCCGCCCACCTCGCTATCGCCGGTGACGACGCCGGTGAACTGGCAGTTGATGAGGGTGCCGTGGTTGACGCCTACGATGCCGCCGGTGGTGGTGTCGGCAGAGTCAGAGACAGACACGACACCGCGGACGCTCAGGGACTCGATGGAGCCCTGTTCCTCCACGATGCCGAAGAGGCCCGCCGGGGAATACTGGCCCGTAATGGTCAGGTCCGAGATGGTGTGGCCATTGCCCTTGAACTGTCCGCTGAAGGACGGGATGGCTCCCACAGCATCCCCTCGAGGGAGAGGTCTTTCTGTAGAATAACCGTCTTTCCCACCGACCACTGGTCGTAGGCACAGCTCCTGGCCAGCGAGAGCAGATCCGAGACGCTGTTGATGTAAATGGTATCGCCGTCGTCGGACGCGAACACCGGCAGTGCGATGCTCAGCGCCAGCACAGCGGCCAGAAGCGCAGCCGTCAGGCGGCGCAGCAGATGGTTACTGGTCTTCATTCTGCACCTCCTGTTTTTCGTTGTCGTCCAGTTCCTGAGAGACGTTGCCCGAGATGACGGTCAGCTGGACGTCGCCGTCCACGATGGCGTTCATCGTACCGGCCACAGAGCCGTGGATCTCGCCCTGCACGATGCCGTTGACCCGCATACGGCCATTGCCGCTGCTGCGGGCCACCAGCTTCGGCACGGCAAAAGAGGTACGGTCCACGATGCGGGTGCCGATGAGCAGGATCTGAGGCAGGACGAAGAGGACGAGGAAGATGGAGATGATGGTGCCGCGGCCCAGACACTGGCCCGATGCCCACGATGCAGGCGTCGGAAGTCATCTGGCCGATGAGGATGCCGGACACGGTCATGATGGTGCCGGAAGTCAGGATGGTCGGGAACGCGAAGTTGATGGTCTCTATCATGGCCTGCTTGTGCTCCATCTTATCCTTCAGCTCGTTGAAACGGGTAGCGATGACGATCGCGTAGTCGATGTTCGCGCCCATCTGGATGGAGCTGACGATGAGGTAGCCCATGAAGTAGAGGTTGGTCCCCATGAAATACGGGAACGAGAAGTTGACCCAGATAGCGCCCTGGATGACCACGATGAGCAGGATGGGCATACCGACGGACTGGAAGGTGAACAGCAGCACCAGCAGGACGATGAAGATAGACACGACGTTGACGACGACATTATCGATGGCGAAGGACTTCTGGAAATCGTACTCGTTGGTGGCGTCACCGGCCATGTAGAGCTCGCCGTCCGGGTAATACTTCCGGGCGATGGAGCGGATGGTGTCGGTGAACTCATAAGTAGTCTGGCCGGGTTCCAGAGAGGGGCTCAGGTAGATGAGGACGCGGTTGTAGTCGTCGCCCTGCAGCTGGGCCAGTGCGCTCTCCATCTGGTCGCGGGCGTCGTGGAGGTCGTCCAGGTCTTCCTGAGAGAGGGAGACGATGCCGGTGTCGGCCTCGTCGCAGACGTAGAGGAACATATCCACCAGCGGCACTTTATAGGATGCGAAGTTGCCGATGATCTGGCCGTACTCCTCGTTCTCGATGGCGTAGGCGGTGTAGATCATCTGGGCGGCCTCGTAGTCCAAGTCGGCCATCTCGGAGAACTGGCGGGCGGTGAGCTTGTCTTCCAGCATATAGCGTCCTGGGCCTCGATGTTGGACAGACCCTTGGTGGAGTCTATTTCATCATAGCTTTCCAGCTCCTCCAGCATCTTTTTCTCGATGCTGTAATCGTCGTTCTTGGGGTAGACGAGAGCCACGAGGTTCGACTTGGTGAAGTTCTCTTCGATCATCTGGTCCGCGATGAGGGATTCGTTCATCTTCGGCACCTTGATGACATCGTAGCCGTAGGCGTAGGGACAAAGGTTCGAGAAGTGGTAACCGATGAGGATGACCACCAGGAAGATGACAGGGATGACCTTGCGGGTGCGCCATGCAAAGCGGCCCACGAAGGGGATCTCCGGCACGAAGTTCCTGTGCCTGGTCTTATCCATGTAGGGTCCGAAGAGCATCAGCAGGCCGGGCATGACCACGAACACCGAGAGCATCGCAAAGAGGATGGACTTGATGAGGCAGACGGCCATATCGGAGCCGATGCGGAACTGCATGAACAGCATAGCCACAAGGCCGCCGACGGTGGTCAGGGAGCTGGAGCTGATCTCGGGGATGCTCTTGCTCAGGGACTCGATGACGGCCTCCTTCAGAGGCATGGTCTGGTGTTCTTCCTTGAAGTGGTTGCAGAAGATGATAGCGTAGTCCAGCGACAGCGCCAGCTGCAGGATGTTCGTGACCGAGTTGGACACGAAGGAGATGGTGCCGAGCAGGAAGTTTGTACCCATGTTCAGGATCATGCCCACCACAAAGGTGAGGATGAGGACGGGTACCTCGGCGTAGGTCTGGGACGTCAGGAGCAGGACGATGACGATGATGACGGCAACGTACACCATGATGACCCGTACCTCGGCATCAATGGTCTCCTGCTGGGTGTTACCCAGCGAGGTGGAGACGTAGATGTCGTAGTCGGCGAGGTATTCCTTCACCCGGTCGAGGGCCTCGAGGCACTGGTCATCGTCCTCGGGGTAGTCGAAGGTGATGGAGTAAAGGGCCGACACTGCGTCCTTATTATAATGGTCGGTCGTGTCGTCGTAGTCCAGCATCTGGACTCCCTTGAGCTCGGTGAGCCGGTCGGAAAGCTCATCGGCCTCAGCGGGCGTGATGTTGGCCACCATGACATCGGCAGAGCCGTAGGTCGTGAACTGCTCGTCCATGATGTCGAGGCCCATGCGGGTCTCCGAGGTCTTGGGCAGGTAGGTGGTCATGTCGGTCTCGACCTTGACCCACCGCACCGAGAACACCGTGAAGATGGCAGCCAGAATGACAAACAGGAACACAAGGTTGCGGCGTTCCACGATCTGGCGCGCAAGCTTGTGCATGAAGTCTATCTGTGGTTTTTCGTGTTCGTTCAAAGAGTCCGTCCTCCTTTGTCGTGATTTTTTTGCAGTTTCATCCCCGGGGATGGGCTGCACAGTCGTCTCATAAACAACCTCCGTCCGATAAACTACATTTGGTGATTTTGTGAAAAATCAAAGGGAAATATTTGTACAAATGATATAATAGAGCGCTGCCCATCAAAAAGCAAGCGGCAAAACCGCGCGAATGATAAAATTTGCTTGTTCTTAGCCGCCCTCTCAGTCATCGCTGCGCGCCTGAGAGGGCTAGTGTTTCCGTTTCCTGCGCGGCCCCGCATTGACGTAGCCGAACACTGTGCCGCAGACGCCGCCGACGATGTGCATGAAGTTGGCCACGTTGTCCCTCACAAAGATGATGTCATAGATCTGCTGGCCCAGATAGAGCGCCGCCACCAGCAGCATGGTGACGGGGATGCCGCCCGAGAAGCCGGACAGGGATGCCAGCATGATGAGCATGAAGACGATGCCCGACGCGCCCAGCAGCGCCGTGCGGGGGAACAACGCACACTGCAGAATGCCCGAGATGAGGGCCGTGAGCAGGATGCCTTTGAGCAGGGGCAGGCTGCCGTACTTTCCTCCATCGGCGGGCCGACGACGAGGAGAAGCAGCATATTGTTCAGGAAATGGTCCCAGCTGCCGTGGCCCAGCACATGGCCGAAGAGCCGGATGTAAAACAGCGGGTCTTTCAGCGAGGAACGGTAGACGCTGAACAGATGGGTGGTCGTCCAGCCGCCGGTGTACTGGCCCAGGAACAGCACCCCCAGTGAGAGGAGGAAAAATGTCAGGATGACCGGCGAATTGTACTGCACAGACAGCGTGAATTTGGGTCGTTTCGTAGTTGTTTCCTTCTTTCCCGGCCCGTCCGGGGCCGCAGTATGAGTGATACGACCATCATATCATAATCTTCAAGGTTTTTCCACAACTTTCGTCGGTTCAGCCCCGGGTTTGCTCCCAATAGTCCCCCATGCTCTGGCCGGCTGGTCGGTGACTTCGTCGCTGAGGTAGTCCGCGAGGCCCACGGCGGCAGGCTGCCAGCTGCGGGCTGCCTCTACCGTGGGGTACTCCACCTCGGCGTACCAGAACTCCGTCGGCTGGCCCTCGTCCACATGATTCACTTCCAGCACCGCACCGTCCGGCAGCAGGTAGCTGCGGCGGAGCTTCGGGATGAGGGGCCTGCGATGATCTTCGTCTCGAGGTCATTGAAAAGCGCAGGTCGATGTCCCGCTCAATTTCTTCCCTCGCCAGCCCGCTGCCGACTTGAAGCAGAGGACGTAGCGGGTCTTGCCGCCCGTCAGGGCCTCTTCCCGGATGCGGACGGTGGGCCGCACGCTGATGTAGCCCTGCCGCATGGCAAACTCCTCTTTCAGCGGCAGCCCCTCCGGCCAGCCGTTTACCATCCACTTGCGCTCGATCTCCATGATGTTTTCCTTCCTTTCGGCGGTTTTTGTATTTATTCTAACATATTTTTATGGTATTATAAATGGTGAGTTAGCATGTCACAAAAGCCTCTCCCCTTGGGAGAGGTGTCACCGAAGGTGACGGAGAGGGCAAGGACGCTGACGGAGATGTCTGAACACAGCGATAGCATCGCTCTGATAAAGGCTTTTGACTATCGCTGCATTCCGTCTCTTTTGTCACACGCTTGCCCTCTCAGGCGCTCCGCGCCAGCTCTCCCAAAGGGAGAGCCTTTAACAGAAGGAGTTCACAGTATGAAATCAGAACGCAGCTATCCTATTTATAAAGTAAACAAAAAAGCCGAGGCCAGCCTCGTGGGCGGGCATCCGTGGGTGTACGAGAACGACATCCTCGAGTTCCCGGAGACAGAGCCTGAGAACGGAACCCTTGCCGACGTGGTGAGCCCGAAGGCGCTTACCTCGGCACCGGCTTCGTCTCTCTCAAGAGCAAGATCCGCGTCCGCCTCATCTCCCGCAACGCCAACGACACCTTTGACGCCAGCTTCTGGCGCCGCCGCGTCGAGTACGCCTGGGCCTACCGCAAGACCGTCCTCGAGCCCGCCGACCTCTCGGCTGCCGGGTCATCTTCGGCGAGGCCGACCAGTTCCCCGGCCTGACCGTGGACCGCTTCAACAATATCCTCGTCACCCAGACCCTCAGCGTCGGCATGGAAAAGCTGAAACCCGTCCTCTTCCCCCTCCTCGCCGAAGTGCTGCGGGCCGACGGCCAGACCATCGACGGCATCTACGAGCGGAACGACGAGGCCTGCGGGCCAAAGAGGGCCTCGAGCAGAGCAAGGGCTGGTTCGAGCTTCCGGGTGAGAGCCACCCCGCCTCCACCCAGACCGAGATCTGCGAGAACGGCGTCTACTACCACGTCGATTTCGAGAACGGCCAGAAGACCGGCTTCTTCCTCGACCAGAAGTATAACCGCCGGGCGGTCGCCCGCCTCGCCGCCGGCCACACCGTGCTGGACTGCTTCACCCACACCGGCAGCTTTGCCTCAACGCAGCCAGCGGCGGCGCAGCCCGGGTCACGGCAGCGGACATCAGCGCCGACGCCATCGCCATGGCCCAGCGGAACGCGGAGCGCAACGGCCTGACAACATGGACTTCCTCTGCGAGGACACCTTCGAGCTTCTGCCCGCCTCGAAAAAGAGGCCACCCCTACGATTTCATCATCCTCGACCCGCCGGCCTTCACCAAAGCCCGCCGCACGGTGGAAAACGCCATGCGGGGCTACAAGGAGATCAACTACCGGGCCATGAAGCTCCTGCCCCGGGGCGGCTACCTCGCCACGGCAAGCTGCTCTCATTTTGCCACCGAGGAGCTGTTCATCAAGATGCTGCGCTCCGCCGCAAAGGACGCTCACCGCCAGCTGCGCCAGATCGAAGTGCGCCAGCAGGCCCCCGACCACCCCATCCTCTGGGGCGTGCCGGAGACGAACTATCTGAAGTTTTTCCTGTTTCAGGTCATCTGAAGCCTCTCCCTTTGGGAGAGGTGGCATTGCGAAGCAATGACGGAGAGGGCAAGCCCGGTACGATAGAGTCTCCGCACAGCGATGAGCAGACCCTTTGTCAGAGTGATGTTATCGATACGTCCGTATTTCTCTGTCAGCGTCCTTGCCCTCTCAGTCACCTCCGGTGACAGCTCCCCCAAAGGGGGAGCCTTTGCCCGCAATAGTCATACCCTCCGCGCAATACTCCAAAAAATCGGGAGTCAGTTTGTGCAGAATCGTCAAATCTGTCTATTGCGTTTTTCGCCCCGTTCGGCTATAATCATCGCATAGACAGCAACGGCGCTGTGAGTCACCTCCTGACTCGCAGCGTCGTTTCGTTTAACTCGATATTTCGCGGGAGAGTCCGCCTCTTTCCGCGTAAAAATCCGCGACCAGCTGAAGTATTTCAATTCAAGTAAGGAGTAGGATTTATGGCAGCAAATGTTATGGAGATCTACGGCAGCAAGGTGTTCAACGAGCACGTCATGAAGGAGCGCCTCCCCAGCGCTACCTACAAGAGCCTCGAGAAGACCCTGCACAAGGGCGCACCTCTGGACATCGAGGTGGCAAACGTCGTGGCCAGCGTCATGAAGCGCTGGGCCATGGAGCTGGGTGCCACCCACTACACCCACTGGTTCCAGCCGCTGACCGGCATTACCAGCGAGAAGCATGACGGCTTCGTCTCCCCCGTGGGCGACGGCACCGCCATCATGGAGTTCAACGGCAAGGAGCTGGTGCGCGGCGAGCCCGACGCCTCTTCCTTCCCCTCCGGCGGCCTGCGCGCCACCTGTGAGGCCCGCGGCTACACCGCATGGGACCCCACCAGCTTCGCTTTTGTGAAGGACGACGTCCTCTGCATCCCCACTGCATTCGTCAGCTACACCGGCGAGGCGCTGGACAAGAAGACTCCCCTGCTGCGCTCCATGAACGCGCTGTCCAATCAGGCCGTCCGCGTCCTGAAGCTCTTCGGCAAGGATGTGGATTACGTCTCCACCACCGTCGGCCCCGAGCAGGAGTACTTCCTTATTAAGAAGGAAGACTACGAGGCCCGTCAGGACCTCATCCTCACCGGCCGCACCCTCTTCGGCGCACCTTCTGCCAAGGGTCAGGAGCTGGAAGAGCACTACTTCGGCGTCATCCGCCCCGAGGTCTCCGCTTTTATGAAGGAGCTGGACGAAGAGCTGTGGAAGCTGGGCATCCCCGCCAAGACCAAGCACAACGAAGTAGCTCCCTGCCAGCATGAGCTGGCCCCCATCTTTGACACCACCAACGTCGCCATCGACCACAACCTGCTGACGATGGAGATGATGAAGAAGCTGGCCCCCAAGTACGGCCTGGTCTGCCTGCAGCACGAGAAGCCTTTCGAGGGCGTCAACGGCAGCGGCAAGCACAACAACTGGTCCATGTCCACCACCCACGAGAATCTGCTGGACCCGGGCGACACCCCCATGGAGAACCTGCAGTTCCTGGTCTTCCTGGCCGCCGTCATCAACTGTCGATGAGTACGCCGACCTGCTCCGTACCTCCGTCGCCACCCCCGGCAACGACCACCGTCTGGGCGCCAACGAGGCACCTCCGGCCATCATCTCCATCTTCGTGGGCGAAGAGCTGGAAGCCGTCATCGACGCCATCGCTTCCGATTCTCCCTACGCCGGCCCTGTCAAGATGAAGATGGACCTCGGCGTCGATGTCCTGCCCAAGTTCAGCAAGGACACCACCGACCGCAACCGCACTTCTCCCTTTGCCTTCACCGGCAACAAGTTCGAGTTCCGTATGCCCGGCTCCGCCGAGAACTTGAGCGACTGCAACACCATCCTGAACACCGCCGTCGCCAAGGAACTGAAGGGCTACGCTGACGAGCTGGAGAAGGCCGACGACTTCACCAGCGCCGCCATCGCCCTCGTCAAGCGCACCATCCGCGACCACCGCCGCGTCATCTTCAACGGCAACGGCTACACTGCCGAGTGGGAAGAGGAAGCAGCAAAGCGCGGCCTGCCCAACAAGAAGAACACCCCCGCCGCTCTGCCCGCCCTCATCGAGCCGAAGAACATCGCCCTGATGGAGGACTTCGGCGTCCTGACCAAGGTCGAGATGGAGAGCCGCTACGAAGTTGAGATGGAGCACTACTCCAAGATCATCAACATCGAGGCCCTGACCATGCTGGAGATGGCCCGCAAGCAGCTGCTGCCCGCCGTCAACGCCTACATGAGTGAGGTCGCCAACACCGCCGCCTCCAAGCTGGCCGTCAGCGAGAACCTGAGCGTCCGCAGCGAGACGAAGGCACTGACCCGCCTGTCCGCTGACGCCGACGCCATGAGCGACGCTGTGGACGAGCTGCAGGCTGCCGTCAATGCCGCAAAGGCCCTCTCCGACGAGAGCGCAAAGGCCGTCGCCTTCCACGACGACGTTCTGCCCAAGATGGACGCCCTCCGCGCCGCCGCCGACGACGCCGAGACCATCTGCGGCGAGGACTACTGGCCTCTGCCCAGCTACAGCAAGATGCTCTACTACGTCTGATCTTCACATACCAGCGTAGAATAAAGCACCACCGGCTGAGGCGCTTATCTGAGCCATTCTCCTTTTCCTATTTCTTACACCAGCCTGAAGACCTGCCTCTGTACAGAGGCAGGCCTTTGGGCGTTTTTTAAGAAGACATACTTTTCAGAGGACACACACCTATGAGTTATACGACACAGCAGGACATCCTCGATTTCGTCGAGGACAACAACGTAAAATTCGTCCGCTTCGCGTTCTGTGACATCTTCGGCTTCCAGAAGAACATCGCCGTGCTGGCAAGCGACCTTCCCAAGGCGCTGGAAGACGGCGTCTGCTTCGACGGCAGCGCCATCGCGGGCTTCATGCACGTGGAGGAGAGCGACCTGGTGCTCCGGCCCGACCTGTCCACCATGACCATCCTGCCCTGGCGCACGGCTGAGGGCCGGGTGATGCAGTTCTTCTGCGACGTGGAAAAGCCGGACAACACCCCCTTCGGCGGCAACTGCCGCGGCTTCCTGCGGAACATCAACCGCCGGTTCAAGCAGCTGGGCCTGCGCTGCAACGTCGGTACCGAGTGCGAGTTCTATCTCTTCGAGAACGACGACCGGGGCCGTCCCACCCGCATCCCCATCGACGCAGGCGGCTATTTCGACGTAGCGCCGCTGGACGCCGGCGAGAACATCCGCCGGGACATCTGCCTGACCATGGAGCAGATGGGCCTCGCCCCCAGCACAGCCACCACGAGAACGGCCACGGCCAGAATGAGATCGACTTCCACTACGCCGGCCCCCTCAAGACCGCCGACAACATCTTCCTGTTCAAGCAGATCGTCCGGGCCGTGGCGGCCAGCAACGGCTTCCACTCCAGCTTCCTGCCAAAGCCCCTGCCCGACCAGGCCGGCAGCGGCCTCCACATCAACCTCTCGCTGACCATGGACGGCAAAAACCTCTTTGAGGCGACATCGCCCCCGACAGCATCCCCGGCAGCTTCATGGCGGGCATCCTCCGCCACAGCCGGGAGCTGACGGCCTTCACGAATCCCCTGCCCAACAGCTATCTCCGCTTCGGCTGCGACGAGGCTCCCCGCTACGTGAGCTGGAGCCGCCAGAACCGCAGCCAGCTGGTCCGCATCCCGCAGGTGAAGGGCGACAACTGCCGGATGGAGCTGCGCAGCCCCGACCCCGCCTCGCAACCCCTACCTCGCCATCGGCTCGTGCTGGCAGCAGGCCTCGACGGCATCGAGAACCGGATGGAGCTGTCTGCCCCTGTCAACCGCAACCTCTTCATCCCGGACGAAGCCGCCGGTCTCGACCTCGAGACCCTGCCCGCCTCGCTGGAAGAGGCCGTCGAGGTGGCCCAGAACAGCGAGTTCCTTCACAAATTCCTGCCCGACGAGCTGAGCCGCCGCTATTATGCCGAGGCTCTGCGCCGCTGCGAGGCGCTCAAGAACGCCTCCGACCCCGCCGAATATGAGCGCGTCCACTACTTCAATGCCATCTGATGCAGAATGACATAGGAAAGGAGTGAGCCGAATGGGACGTGCCCTGATCGTAAGCGCGGGCGCAAGCTCCAACGAATATATCTCCGCACGCCTGACGGAGTTGGGCTATGCGCGGCCCATCATCGTACCAAGTGCGGCGGAGGCGCGGCGGAGGATGCTGGAATCCGACTTTGAGCTCATCGTGGTCAACTCTCCGCTGCCGGATGAGTTCGGCCACGAGCTGTGCGCCGACGCCGTGGAGAAAACGGATGCCGGTGTGATATTTCTGGCCAAGGCCGCAGCCGCCGAGCAGCTTCTGACCCCGCTGAGCGAAGAAGGCGTTCTGCTGGTCACAAAGCCCTTCTCCAACACCTTCTTTTTGCAGGCCATCCACATGCGCCGCCAGCAACCACCGCCTCCTGCTTTTGCGGCAGGAGAATCAGCGGATGCAGGAAAAGCTGGCGCAGGTGCGGCTGGTGAGCCGCGCCAAGTGCTGCCTCATCGAGCTGGGCCGCATGACCGAGGCCGAGGCGCACCGCTACATCGAGAAAAAGCAATGGACACCCGGCGCGACCGCGCCGAGGTCGCGCAGGAGATACTGGACTCCTACGATCCCGCGCAATAATCCGTATTGCGCCCCCACTGAGGGGAAGTATCTGCTTATCGTGCTATTCACGGCAAAGAATATCTGTAAATTAGAGGAGAACCATTATGGCAAAGTTTATTTTCGTGACCGGCGGCGTCGTCTCCGGTCTGGGCAAAGGCATCACCGCCGCCTCTCTGGGCCGACTGCTGAAGTGCCGCGGCCTCAAGGTGGCCAGCCAGAAGCTGGACCCCTACGTGAATGTGGACCCGGGTACCATGAGTCCCCTGCAGCACGGCGAGGTCTTCGTCACCGACGACGGCACCGAGACCGACCTGGACCTGGGCCATTACGAGCGCTTCATCGACGAGAACCTGAACAAGTATTCAAACCTCACCACCGGCAAGGTCTACTGGAACGTGCTGAACAAGGAGCGTCAGGCGCTTACCTCGGCCAGACCGTTCAGATCATCCCCCACATCACCAACGAGATCAAGAGCTATATCTACAATCTGGCCTCTTCCACCGAGGCCGATGTGGTCATTACCGAGATCGGCGGCACCACCGGCGACATCGAGAGCCAGCCCTTCCTCGAGGCCATCCGTCAGGTGGGCCTCGAGCAGGGCAAGGAGAACTGCTGCTTCATCCATGTGGTGCTGGTGCCCTACATCTCCGGCTCCGACGAGTACAAGTCCAAGCCCGCACAGCACTCCGTCAAGGAGCTGCAGGGCATGGGCGTCAGCCCCGACATCATCATCCTCCGCGCCGACGGCAGCGTGGGCAGCGACATCCGCCGGAAGATCAGCACCTTCTGCAACGTCAAGCCGGAGTGCGTCATCGAGAACCTGACCATGCCCAGCCTCTACCAGTGTCCGCTGATGCTCCACACCGGCGGCCTCGACGACGTGGTGGTCAAGCAGCTGCATCTGGATGTTCCCCCTGCAGACCTCACCGAGTGGAAAGAGATGCTGGCCCGGATCGCCACCCGCAGCAAGACCTGCACCATCGCCCTCGTGGGCAAGTACGTCAAGCTGCATGACGCCTATCTGTCCGTCATGGAAAGCCTCTACCACGCCGCTTCGAGAACGACAGCCAGGTGGAGATCAAGTGGGTCGAGAGCGAGGACCTGCCGACCAGGCAGCCTGCAGGGAAGCCTTTGCGGACGTAGACGGCATCATCGTCCCCGGCGGCTTTGGCGACCGCGGCATCGAAGGCATGATACAGG
>ENA-OQEX01000436-OQEX01000436.1-human-gut-metagenome-genome-assembly--contig:-NODE-436-length-22605-cov-6.560682_pt1 | contig 22605 bp, 26 predicted proteins | sample MGYA00242802_ERZ504649 | MGnify/ENA primary metagenome ERZ504649 (study PRJEB26092, sample SAMD00036194) | human gut metagenome | host: Homo sapiens | study: EMG produced TPA metagenomics assembly of...
TCCATTGGTATTGCTCGATGTGCCGTTGGAAGTGGACGAGTCGGTGGATCCGTTGGTGGTTTTGTCGCTGCCGTCCGTGGTGGTTTCGTCGTTCGAATCCGTGGAATCGGACTTAGCTTTTGCACGGGGGGCTGCCCGTCGCCAGTCTGATAGTCATCGGTATTTCCATGCGAAGGTACAACCTTCTCATGCACCACGTCACGCACCACGGTGTCCGTCCCCTGACCGCCGGTGAAAGCAAGAATCAATCCCGCGCTCACTCCCACACCAACCAAAGCACTGACGAATGCGATGATCGCCGGAGCGTACTTGCTATGCAACCAATTCGAGGAACGCTGCCCAGCATGCTGTACTCGGGCATCATGCGCGCTTCCGAGTGTTCCGGTCTTACCGGTAACTACGCCAACATCGCTGACGCCACGCTGTCCGTTCGGGAAAACGGAAGTCTCCCCTGCCCCGGCAATATCGCCGAGCGCACGAGTCGCATCCGCATATTCCTGTCCGGAGGAAATGACGCGCGGTAAACCGGACTGCGCTACCGCAGCCGTATCGGCAGACAATACCATCGTGACATCCGACGCAACAGGAGACGATCCAATAATCCTCGTCTCATCATCCTGTTCGGAAGAGCCAAGCACCTGCGTTTCATCCGCAGCTCGCTCATTCGAAACCGTCTCGCTACTCGACGGGAACGGCACGGCCTGTTGGATCTTCTCCCCTGATGCCTTCAAAACGTTCTTGTAGACCTGCGTGGCAACCGCGGAAACAACCGAACCCGCGGCCACACCAATCACCGATCCCGCGATACCGATTTTCGCGGAAAGTAGGAATGACGTGACCGCCGCCAGCGCACCCGCGCAAATCGACGAAAAAGAGATTCCCTTAAAAAAGTTTTTCACAAGCCATGACGATAGCTAATTTCGCTATGAAAGTACTGGCGATTCTGTGAAAAGCTTGAAAAAGCGGTGACAGACCAGCGTCCGACATCATGTATCGGCCGGCTACAGGCTGGCTACAGGCTGGGATGCTCCCATTCCTCGGAATCGGCGATAGCGGGACCGTGATTGTAGTCCATCAAACGCCAACGCAATGTGGAACCGATCTCCAATGGAATGAGCCGCACCCAGTGAGCGTTGCGCATCGACAAAATGTCGCGAAATCGCCATGCGCATCCGCCATTCCCAGCAGCGTCTGCAACGTTTGGGAAATCCATGCACCATGCGAGAACACGTACAAGTCCGTGTCGGATCCGGCACGGAACGCCCAATCGTTCAACGCTTCGACGCCACGACGTCCGACTTCCTCCTTGGGTTCGGCACCGTATTTGAGTTCGCCGCCACGGAATTCAGCCCAGGAACGATAGTCTTCCGGTACCGTTGCGCGAGTTCCTCAACCGGAATGCTTCCCAATCGCCGAAGCTGCGTTCACGCACGCGGATGTCGGGATGCACTTCCAAGCCCAGCGGGTCGGCGAACGCATGCGCGGTGGCTGCGGCACGCCCCAGATCGGAACAGATGACCAGCCGGTTCGGAATATCGGGACGACGATCAACATACAGTTCACGCAATGCGTCGGCCGTCTGGCGAACCTGCCATTGTCCGACTTCGTCGAGGGGAATGTCGATCTGGCCTTGCAGACGATGCTGCGCATTGTAGGCGGTACGTCCGTGACGCACCAGCGTGATGGCGTGCACGTGTTCCGGTACTGCGCTGTTATGCTCAAGTTCGACGTTTCGAGGCATGCTGCTGCTCTCCGTTGCTTTCTCGATTATGGAATGTTTGCGAAAACTGCTTCGCTTGATATGAAAACATGCCTTCCGCATCTATACGGGAAGGCATGTTCATACGTGTTATTCCGCGGTTTCCGCGGTCTCTTCGTCGGAAGTCTCCGGATGTTCGAGCTGCAGGTCGATGCTCGGGCAATCCTTCCACAAGCGTTCGAGGCGATAGAAGTCGCGGGACTCCTGATGCATGACGTGGATCACGAAATCACCATAGTCGAGCAGCACCCACTGGCCTTCGGTCAAGCCTTCGCGGGAACGCGGTTGACGCTTGCCGCTTTTGAGATACAGGTCCTTTTCGATCTCTTCGGCAACCGCCAACACCTGACGTTCGTTCGAAGCGGTGGCGACGAGCATCGCGTCGGTAATGGCCAATGGTTCGGTGACGTCGAAGGCAACAAGGTCGGTGGCCTTCATACGGTCGGCCGCGGCGGCGGCGATGCGGATGGCGTCGATGGAATCTTGTACTGCCGGCATATTCAGCGCTCCCATTCGGCTTCCAGCCTCTACTACATGTTGTGTGTTTTCGGAATAGACCATGGAATCGTCCGGAACGTCGTGGCGTACCACGGAACCGGCTCCGGTAGTGACGCCGCTGCCGACTTCGACAGGGGCCACGAACAGGTTGCCGGCACCGACGTGCACGTTCGATCCGATGGTGGTGTGGTGCTTGTGCACGCCATCATAGTTGGCGGTGATGGTACCGCCGCCGATATTGGTGTGCTCACCCAATCGCGTCGCCGACATAGCTCAGATGCGGCACCTTGGTGCCGTTGCCGATGTGCGCCTTCTTCATTTCCACAAAGGCGCCGGCTTGGACTCCTCGCCAAGATCGTTGCCCGGACGCAGGTACGTCCACGGACCGATGTTGGCCGCGCGACCGATGTGGGTTTCCTGCACGCGGGAACGCTCCACATGGGCGTCGGCATCGATGACCGCGCTGATAAGTGTTGTGTATGGGCCGACCTGCGCGCCCTCGCCGATCACGGTCTGGCTTCCAGGAAGCATCCGGGAAGGATCACCGCATCGCGTTCGATACGCACGTCATCTTCGATCCACGTGGTTTCAGAGTCGAGAATGGTCACGCCCTTACGCATCCAATGCTCGCAGATACGCTTGTTGTGAGCTTTGGCGAGCGCTGCGAGCTGCACGCGGTCGTTGACACCTTCGACGCTCAACGGGTCGGGGGCGGCGAACGCACCGACGGCACCGTTGGCTTTGGCGGTTTCGAGTGCGTCGGTCAGGTAGAACTCGCCTTGGGCGTTGTTGGATTTGAGGTTGGCGATCGCTTCAGCCAGCAGTTTGGCATCGAACACGTAGACGGACGTGTTCACTTCATGCACGGCCAGTTCGCTGCTGTTGGCGTCCTTCTGTTCCACGATGCGCAGCACGTTGCCTTTGCTGTCGCGGATGATGCGACCATAGCCAGTAGGATCGTCAAGAATGGTGGTGAGCACGGTGGCTCCGTTGCCGCTTTGCTCATGGAAGGCAAGCAGCTGGTTCAACGTGTCGGCGTCGAGCAGCGGCATATCCGAAGCTGCGATCAGCACCGAGCCGTCAAGACCGCCTTGCTCCTTCAACTGCGTCATGGCGCACTGCACGGCTCGCCCGGTGCCGGGAATGTCGTCCTGATTGACGATGGTGACACGCTCATTGTAGGAGCGGGCCGCTTCGGCGACTCGTTCCGCCTGGCAGTGCACGACCACGGCCAACGTTTCAGGGTCGAGCGCCGACACGGAGTCCATCACACGGTTCAAAAACGTCTTTCCGGCCAAAGTGTGCAGCACTTTCGGCTTGTTGGAACGCATGCGGGTGCCCTCACCCGCCGCAAGAATAATCGCGGCACTTAATGCCATGTCTAATCTCCAATTCCTCCGGCTCTCACAAATCCAGACACGAAGCCAGTTATCCGACGTTCCATCTTAAAACGAGCCCTCCCTAAACGCAAAACAACCACGTCTCGGAATGACTTGTGGAGCGCTGGAATGTCAGCATGCGTGCCTCGGAATGACTACCGTCTGATAGACGACTATGGAAAACAGCAATAACTACAAGGCGTTGCGCCGGAGACGGAGCGGATAGATTGATGTCCGACATGAACGTGGGGGTATCTCACGTAATGTATCACCATTTTTTGGGAAGGGAATGATAGTAATGTCAGACATCGCATATGATTGGATCGCCCTCGGCGTAGCCGCGATCCTGTTCGTCATCCTGGCGTTTCTCAAACGTAAGAAAAACGCGGGTTTCACCACACGCGTGTTGCTTGCAACGGCATTCGGTATCATTTTGGGAATCGCTTTCAACGGCCACACTGATTATGTCGGCGCGGTGGGTTCCATCTGGTCCAACGCAATTACCGCACTGGTGGTTCCGCTGCTGCTGTTCAGCATCATCTCCAGCATCACGAACCTTGGAGAGTCCATGCGCTTAAAGAGTATTGGTGCGAAAACCGTATTCTTCCTGCTGCTTAACACTGACGAAGTTGAATCCAATCCACTTCTTCAAAGCGTTCTTCCCTGCCGGAGTGGTCGCGTTCACCTCGGAAAGCAGCATCGGCACGGTTCCAGTCACCGTGCGTCAGTTACGTAGCGCAGCGTTCCAGGAGATATCGCCTCGTTCGTTGCCGGAACGGAGCCTCACAGAGGGCAAATATCACGAATGACGCCAAATCCGATTCAGCCAACGTCTCCCACCAACAGAGCGGTTTCGCTCTGAACTTCGCACCCAATGCAATGTTCTCCGCCAGTGGAGATGACGCCTGCTGCGGCACGAAGCCGAACAAATAATCCATCCACAAATCAACAGACACCTGTGGGAGAATACCGGACCGAAGTGTTCGAACGACGTTAGGCTGTCAGAGCATGCCGAGCAGCTCGGCCTCGTCACGCATGGCGCGGTACAGCATCCACTCCTGCCTGGCGTCGGACAATGCGCGGTGCTCCTCCATGTCGGCGATGTGGTAGTCGACGATGAGGGTGGAAACTTTGTGGCTTCGTTTTTCCGGATGCAGTCGACGGCTGAGGTCCAGAGTGTCGACGAAATGGTGCGCAAAGCGCGCGTCTCGCTCCAGGTAAGCGAGCTGTACAGCATTGTCGAGGAACGACATGTCGAAGGACGCATTGTGCGCCATGACCACGGCTGTGTCCGAACACCAGCGTGCAAACTCATCCATGACTTCACGCACATCCGGTTTGCCGAGCAGCATGCCATCGTCGATTCCCGTCAAACCAGTGATTCTTGACGGGACGTGTTCGAACGGGTTGATGAGCTGGTCGAATTCGTCAACCAGCTCATCATTACGGATTTTGACCGCGCCGATCTCAATGAGCTTGGCACCTTTGCGCACACTCAATCCGGTTGTTTCCGTATCGATCACGATGTAATCCGTGAATCGTCCGGACAACGGGTCCAAACGTCGGGAATCGCCACTTCTATGCGCTGCCATTCATCTCACCTCTGCTCTTTCATTTGCGATGTATAACTTAATCATTCCAACCTGACTTTCTTAGCCGGGGAAACATAACAAAAAAAGATCCTGCAGCATGACGCTACAGGATCAATGAACCGTTATTCAGGCTTTACCGCAAAGCTCGTTCAGCGGGTCGGAGCGACCGTGACCGGGCAACGCTGGAAGCTCTTGAGATCGACATAGCCGGTGGTTGCCATGCACGACGGAGCGCGCCAATGTAATTGGTGGTGCCGTCCGCATTGTGGCTGGGGCCGAACATGATATCTTCCAGGGTGCCGACGGTGCCGACGTTCGTGCGGAAGCCGCGCGGAAGCGTCTGATGACGGGCTTCGGCACCCCAATGCATGCCCTTGCCCGGAGCTTCCTCGGCACGGGCCAGCGGAGAGCCAAGCATCACGGCATCGGCGCCAAGCGCGAACGCTTGATGAAGCTGCCGGAGTCGCCCATGCCGCCGTCGGCGATCACTTGGACGTAACGGCCGCCGGACTCGTCCATGTAGTCGCGGCGGGCTTCGGCCACGTCGGCGATGGCGGTGGCCATCGGAGCGTGAACACCGATGGTGTTGCGGTTCGCGGATACTGCGCCGCCGCCGAAGCGACGAGCACGCCGGCCGCGCCGGTACGCATCAAGTGCAGGGCCGCGGTGTAGTTGGCGGCGCGCTACGATGACGGGCACATCCAGATCGTAGATGAACTTCTTCAGGTTCAATGGCTCGTGATCCTGGGAGACGTGCTCGGCGGAAACGACCGTGCCGCGGATGACGAACAGGTCGACGCCCGCTTCGAGCACGGTCGAATAATAGTCCTGCGTGCGCTGCGGGGACAGGGCGCCCGCAACGGTGACGCCGGCGTCACGAATCTCATGCAGACGCTCGACAATGAGCTCCGGCTTGATCGGCTCGGCGTAGATCTGCTGAATACGCTCGGTCGCGCTTTCGGCCGGCAGTTCGGCGATCTCGTCAAGCAGCGGCTGCGGATCGTCGTAGCGGGTCCACAGGCCTTCGAGGTCGAGCACCCCAAGCGCGCCCATCTTGCCCATGGCGATGGCGGTGGCCGGGCTGGTCACCGAATCCATCGGAGCGCCGATAACCGGCACGTCGAATTCATAAGCGTCAACCTGCCACGAGGTGGACACATCCTGCGGATCGCGAGTACGACGGGAGGGAACAATGGAAACGTCGTCCAGAGAGTATGCCAGACGGCCCTTCTTGCCCAAACCGATTTCAATTTCCTGAGACATGTTTTCAAGGCTAATGCTCAGCAATGACAGTATGCAAGAGCGTGTCACCTGCCGCCACACCGTTTTTTGGACATTAACAGGTGCCGTTAACACGTTCGTTATAAGACAGGAACTTATCACCTTCAATCCCGACAGGAGGGCAACACATGGCCAAAATCAAGGTCGAAGGCAAGGTCGTCGAACTCGACGGCGACGAAATGACCCGCGTCATCTGGAAAGATATCAAGGATCGCCTGATCCTTCCATACCTCGACGTGGATCTCGAATATTACGATCTCGCATCGAAAACCGCGATGCCACCGACGATCAGGTGACCGTCGACGCGGCGAAGGCCATCCAGCGTGAACATGTCGGCGTAAAGTGCGCCACCATCACGCCGGATGAGGCGCGTGTCAAGGAATTCGGCCTGAAGAAGATGTGGAAGTCCCCCAATGGCACCATCCGCAATATTCTCGGCGGAACCATTTTCCGCGAGCCGATCGTGATGAGCAACGTTCCGCGCCTGGTTCCCGGCTGGACCAAGCCGATTGTAGTAGCCCGCCATGCGTTCGGCGACCAGTATAAGGCCACTGATTTCAAGGTTCCGGGGGCAGGCACGCTCACCGTCACCTTCACTCCGGAAGATGGTTCCGAGCCGATCGAACATGTCGTGTACAACTATGGTGCCGACGGCGGCGTGGCCCAGGTGCAGTACAACGTGAACGATTCCATCCGTGGTTTCGCCCGCGCCTGCTTTAACTATGGTCTGATGCGCGGCTATCCGGTGTATCTTTCCACCAAGAACACGATTCTCAAGGCATACGACGGCCAGTTCAAGGATACGTTCGCCGAAGTGTTCGAAAACGAATACAAAGACAAGTACGCCGCAGCGGGCCTGACTTATGAGCATCGTCTGATCGACGACATGGTGGCCAGCTCCCTCAAGTGGCATGGCGGCTACATTTGGGCCTGCAAGAACTATGATGGCGACGTGCAGTCCGATTCCGTGGCGCAAGGCTTCGGCTCTCTCGGCCTCATGACCTCCGTGCTCATGACCCCTGACGGCCAGACCGTCGAGGCCGAGGCCGCACACGGCACTGTGACCCGCCACTACCGCCGCTGGCAGAAGGGCGAGAAGACCTCCACCAATCCGATCGCATCGATTTTCGCTTGGACCGGCGGTCTCAAGCACCGCGCCGACTTGGATAACACTCCGGAAGTCAAGTATTTCGCCGAAACTTTGGAGAAGGTCATCGTGTCTACCGTTGAAGGCGGTCAGATGACCAAGGATCTCGCCATGCTCGTTGGTCCGGATCAGCCTGGCTTGACACCGAAGGCTTCATGAACGCTTTGGACGAGAATCTCGCCAAGGCTCTGGCCGAATGACCTAGCGAAATAACCTTTGGCTGAACGGCCAGCAGCAGGCTCAAAAGGGCTGGATATGTATGGTTCACACGCATATCCAGCCCTTTTTGACGTCCGGATATTACAATCGGAGCTCAGCATAGGAATCATCATTCGATTTTCATGAAGGAAACGGCATGACACTGCACCGCACGACCGTGACGAAACGTCTGTTCGCACTGTTGGCATCGACCTCGCTCATCATGACCATGGGCGCCTGCTCATCCGCCAATGAAACGCAATCGCATGAAACGGACTCCCCCAGCACCGCCACTGCCACCGATGCCGGCAACGTGGTGATCTTCACCCCTTCGGACGGCATCACCATCTCCCAGCAGACGCCTCTGAGCAAATGGGAGAAGCTGGTGCCGGAAATCGTTTCATCATTGAAAGACAATGATGTCAAAGGCGCCAACATCACCGTCAAAGCGGCGCCAAGTCTCGACAAGCAAAGCCAAAGCGTGCAGGATTACGTGGTGAATCACGTCAACAGCACCAGCGACGATGCGGATTCCTCCGACAAAACCACTCTGGTAGTGGCGCCGGTGGCCGACACCACCGAATCCGACCGCCAATATGGAGACTATGTGTCGCACGCCATCACATGGAATGGGAGCTCCTCCGACGAAGACGCCCAGGACTACGCCCAATCCGCGGAACGTTTGGTTTCCGCATTGCAGCTCGCTCAAAACGAGGGCATGAAAGTCGTGTTAGTGTCGAACACGCTGCAGGGTTTCACTCCGGATGTGTACGTGCCGATGACCACGGCCGAGCAGATCGGCCAGCTTCAAGCCAAACAGCTGGTCAGCAAGCTCGAGCTCGACAAAACCAGCTCCGACAATCCGAAGCATATCGAAGTGCTACTCCCCTACGATGCCGCCAATGAAAGCGGCAGCACAGCGGACGCGACTTTCGCGCAAGGCGTGTTCAAAGGCATTTGGTCAGTGCTTGGACCGTATTTCAAAGATGGGAAGGCCGTTTCCCCATCCGGCACGCTGACCTCGTCGAGCACGGAATCCGATTGGGTGTCCGTGGCGTTCGACGCGGCGAAAAGTGAGCGGGTCAAATCCACGCTCGCCGGACGTCTCGGCATGGATAAGGACACATCGCGCCATACCCGCATCGACGGCATCATCTCCTGCAATGATTATGTGGCCGGCTATGCTTCCGAAGAGCTCAACGATCTTGGATATACCGGTTCGGCGGCCGACATCAACCCATCCATCACCATTTCCGGCATCGTAGACAATATCACCGGCAAGAAAGACCTGAAAAAACAGTCCGTTCCCGATCCTGCGCAGGCGCCTGAATCCGATGACGGCGATTCCGATACGGAGGATACCAGCGATTCCCTTGACGAGCAGAACTCGCAATGGCCGATCATCACCGGTTACGGCGCCTACGTCAGCTCCATACCGAATATCGTGAACGGCAAACAGTGGATGACCGCTTTGGAAAATCGCAAGACCTTAGCATCCGACATCGCACAGACCTGCGTGCAGCTCAACACGTCGGGCAAACTTGCGAAGCTGACGTTCATCTCATCCGTCGCCATGGAAGACATGAAAGTGCCGACCATTCAGGAAGAGGCGCTTGCGGTCAGCGCCAGCAATCTGAAGAAAACGCTGATCGAACCGGGATATATCTCGCTCGCCGAAGCAGGCTTGTAGACCGGCAACAAGGTAATCCGGATTATCAGACATAGGAAATCCGACAAGAGATGGAAAAAGCTGGCCTCCGTCGAACCGCCGCGACGGAAGCCAGCTTTTTATGTTGCGGCCGGCACATTCCTACCGCCGATCATCGCATTCTACTTCTTCGGAACGTAGATGACGGTGTCGATCAGCATGCGGTAGTGATCAACCACCGCCTGACGGCGTGCCTTCATGCTCGGCGTGACCAAGCCGTTTTCTTCGGTGAACTCGTCCGGCACGATTTCGAACTTACGGATCGATTCGGCACGGGATGCGAGCTCGTTGGCTTTGTTGACGGCACGTTCCACTTCGGCGCGCACGATCGGATTGCGGGAGGCCTCCTCGAGGGATGCCGCGCATTCCGCGCCTTTCGATGCAAGCCATGCGTTCGTTTCGCCAAGATCCAACGCAATGATGGCCGCTATGAACGGCTTGCGGTCGCCGATCATCACGCATTGACTCACCACGGGCGACGTCATGATCGACGCTTCCATTTCGCATGGAGAGACGTTCTTGCCGCCGGCGGTGATGATGAGGTCCTTCTTACGTCCGACGATGGAGACGAAGCCTTCGTCGTCGATGGAACCAAGATCACCGGTATGCAGCCAGCCGTCGACAATCTGCTGCCTGGTGACGTCGGGATTGTTGTGGTAGCCGGCGCATACGGCCGGGCTCTTGATGCACAGTTCACCTTCCTCGTCGACACCCATGGCCACGCCCTGCAGAGGCAGTCCGATGGTGCCAATCTTGTATCCGGAGGTCGGATTGACGCTTGACGGAGCGCAGGTTTCGGTCATGCCGTAGCCTTCCAGCAGCGGCAGTCCGACGCCATTGAAAAAATGCGCGATGGATGAATCAAGCGGAGCGCCTCCGGAAACCGCGTATTCCACATGGCCGCCGAACACGTCCATGATCGAGGAGTACACCAGCTTGTTGTACAGCGCATGCTTGAGATTCAAGACAACCGGAATGCCTTCGCCTGACTGCTGTGCGTACGACCAGTCGCGCGCCGTCTGCGTGGCACCTGCGAAAATACGTCCTTTGAGGCCGGCTCCGGCCTTTTGCGACGCCGCATTGTATATCTTTTCGAAGATACGCGGCACGGCAAGGATGAACGTCGGCTTGAACGCTTTGAAATCAGCCAGGATCGTCTTCAAGTTGCTGGATAGGCCGAGCGAGACGTTACCTGCGAAGCAGAAGAACTGCATGTAGCGTGCGAACACGTGCGCCAGTGGAAGGAACAGCAGCAGACGACGGTTCGGCTTCATCGCGATATCGGGCATGGAGCTAATGCCCGAATAGGTGATGAACACGAAATTGGAATGGGTGAGCTCAATGCCTTTTGGCGTGCCTGTGGAGCCGGAAGTGTACACGATGGTGGCGAGGTCCGATCCTTTGACCGCATGTTCGCGCTCTTGGAATTCGGCGTCGGACACGGCATGTCCGTATTCGATCATCGTGTCGATCGCGCCAAGTCCGATGACGTAGACGTCGCCAAGATTGGAGCATTCGTTTCTGATGGATTCGATCTTGTCGCGTTGCGCGTCATCTTCTGCGAACGCCATTTTGACGTTGGCGTCGTTGAAGATCATTTTGACCTGCGCGGGAGAATTCGTCTCGTATACGGGAACGGTGAGCGCTCCGATCGACATGATGGCCACGTCGAGCGCAGTCCACTGCCAGCAGGTGTGAGAGATGATGGACACCGATTCGCCGGGCATGATGCCTTGGGCGATCAGGCCTTTGGCGATGGCGATGACCTTGGCACGGAATTCGGTGGCGCTGAACGACGACCACTCGCCATGCTCGTTCTTGTATTCGACCAATGAATCGTTCGGAGTGCGGTTCGCTCGTTCATCAAGCACCGAGAAAATGTTCTTATCCGTGTCGATCTGCTGTTCCAAAGGCCGCGTGTATTCCTTGTACATGGCATTTCTCCCCTGCGTAATCGTCGTACATGTAGCATCATAGCCTGAGAGCTTCACTTTTTTCGACGAGGCCACGACGTATGGACAAAATCAATGGTTCTGTCGACCCCTGTTTCACAGGCCTTTCAATCCGATTCTCACCGTACGGGTTTTGCTTTCCGGATTGGTGTATTGCCGTCCTTCCGATTTTATCCCCCAATGCAGGCACCGCTCGTCGCAATGGTCGGATTCGCCCTCCACACGCGCGAAACGCTCCCCTTGCGCAACATGTGCGCCGACATCGCGTTCCGCAATGGCGGGTTCGAACGTCGAGGTCAGGCCGGAAAGGTCGCCTCCATGCCGGATGGTGACCACGGCTTTGCCTCCCACGTTGCCGCTGAAGGCGATCACGCCGTCCGCGGGCGCGACGATGGCTTCCTGAGGGTCCGCAAGCAGGTCGACACCCCGATGGCCTGGAAGCCACTGTTGTTTCGGCGCATCGTACTTGCCGACCACCTGCGCGCCGTTCAGCGGCCATCGCATCAGGACGGCGCAGGAACCGGACGCGGTCGCCGCATTCGTTTTCGCATACGTCGGTTCGGCCGACCATAGGCAGCACACGAGCAGCATGACACACGCCAGAGCGCATACGACCATGGTTTGGCGCAACTGCTGGCGGATGCGCTTCTTTTCCTCCTGTGCGATTCTGTTCCGTCGGATTCGCCTGCGATATTCACGTTCGTCCATGATGGCTCCTTCACGTTGCTGTGTTTGCGCCGTTGCGTTGTGCTGTGGTAAATCGCCAGCATGACAGTGTGAAGTTGTGCTTGTCCAGCTGAAACGGCCCTGTGGTCGGAGGATGAGTTATCCACAGGCTCCGGGCGTGTCTCGGCATACGATGGAACGTATGAGCGATAACACGTCACAGCGCAAAGCGTTGCAGCAACTGGAAAGCGAGTCCGATTACGATCGGATCACCTACTATCAGAAGCCTTTTATGGTGCTGTGGGCGGCCGTGCAGGAAGCGTCAAGCGAATTGCAGGACGATTACGCGCTCTCCCCCGAACTGGCGCAGTTGTGGGTTGCCGAGCAGATCCGCAAGGTGTCGGACTCGCTGGTGGACCGTCTTGCGGAAACGGCTTTGGCGCACGGCGAGTCGAAATCGAATGTGGCGCGCGCGGCCGGGGCAAGTCCCGCCAACGCGTTGCGGCGCTTTCCTCGGCTCAAGACCGATGGACCGCACGAGCGCACGCTGATCGACGACGTGCTTGATTCGTTAGAGTAACAAAAAACCCTTGATTTCCAAGGGCTTTCATGTGGCTCCTGCGACTGGGCTTGAACCAGTGACCGTCCGATTAACAGTTAGAAGTCTGATAGAATATCCCTTGGGACGATTGGGCAAAACGGCTTCATTCCAACGGTTTAACCTCATTTGAGGGTCACTTGACCATCACTTGTTGGTCAAATGGAAGTCTGAGAATGTCTGAGAATATAGAGGCAAGGAGGTAATCATGGTACGCAAAGCAAGAAACGGCATCGTCTACCCATATCGGGTTGAACGCCAGAAGAGACTAGCCAACGGAACCGTAAAAATCTACACCAGCTACGAGTTCAAGATCGATGGCAAAACATACAGCTGCAAAAAATACGTTGACGCCAACAAGCGACTGACGGAACTACTACAGGAACGAGCCAGATTCGGCAGCGCCAACAACAGCTCCATCACGCTCGGAGCATACGCCGAACAATGGCTCGAACGCAGGCAACGCGACGCAGACCCGAAAACATTCGCCAACTATCGAACAATCGTCCGCAAACACCTGCTCCCATACCACCGGCAGAAAATGGCGAGCCTGACCAGCGGAGCGTGCGACCGCATCGTCAACGGCCTACGCATAACCAAGAAAGTCAACGGCAAGGAACAGCGGGTAAAAGCCAGCCTCAGCCTACGCAAGCAGGTACACACCACATTGAACCAGATATGCAAATCAGCGGTGTCAGACCGCATCCTACCCACCAACCCGATGGGCGGCGTCCCAACCCCGAAGGACAAGGACATCAGTTTGGTGGACAGTCGCAAGAACGAAGCCAACGAACGTACCGCATTCACCGTGGACGAAGCCAAACGCATCCTGAAGGCCGCCAACGATCTAGGCGTGAGAAACGCCGCAAAGGAATGGTTCAGACTGTGCACCGGCATGCGTCCGGGCGAAATACTCGGCGCATCCATCCAAGACCTCGAACTAGGCCAAATGAACGGCGTGCCATACGGCGAATACGCCGTCAACTGGAAGCTAGAGGAACTGAAGAAAGAACATGGATGCGGCAATCCAGACAAGCATGGCGTCTATCCATGCGGATACAAGCGCGGAGCCGCATGCCCTCAATGGCGGTGGCGCATTCCAGACGGCTTCGACATGATCGAACTGACAGGCAGATGGTGCCTGACGCCACCGAAATCGAAGCGCGGCAGGAAAGTGCCGATCATCCCGGCATTGGCTCAAACGCTCGAAGCATATCTCGAAGCGACCGACGATATTCCGAACCCATATGGATTGCTGTTCCGGCATGATGACGGCACGCCCATCGAACCGGAGGAAGACCTTGAAAACTTCCGCCAACTCTTGGAGAACGCGGGCGTACCCAATGCGGAACATCGTAGCCGCCACGAAACACGTCACACGGTCGTGACCATACTCATGAGCATGGGCGTGGATTATGGATTAGTGGAAGAGATTGTCGGACATTCCAGCCGCTTGATGGTGGAACACTACCGGCACGCCGGATTGAAGGAACGGTTGTCCGCGATGGAAACGATGAACAAGCCACTGCAACTCGACTCGTATAAGCTAGGCGACAATGAAGGCTGAAATAACCGAAGACCAGTCTGCGAATACATCGTGGCCAAGCTGAAAAAATATGCGTGGCGTTTAGCGCGGGAAGGCAAACTTTCGTGGATTGACAGGTCTGACAACAGCAACTTCGCAGTGGTGAAAAACCATGCCACTTGTGACATGTCGCTCACCAAAAACGGCAAAATAATCTATCGGGCATCCGTATACACGAAAGAGCTAGCCGACAAATGGTGTGAATTACTGGTTAAGTACATCACGTTGAACAACATAGATACGCTAATCCAATAACAAGAAAAAGCCCCTCCCCCAGCATCATGCTGAGAGAGGGGCAAAAGTTAGAAAACGGGTGTAAAAAATTCCACGGACACTATAATTCCGCAAATTTTTCCACACCCGATGTTGAGTTTCCGGCGCGAGTTTGAGTCTCACACCCGAAAATTAATCACGGTTAAGTGTTGTGCCTGAAACAGGTGCAACACTTATTTTTCGCCGGAACCGTCCGGCTTAGCCGCCGTGAGCTGCTCACGCCGATCAACGCGCCGACGAACAAGCCGACCGCGTTGATGGTTGTGACGATCTCACCGCAGTGCGGCAATCCCCACTGCGGGCCGACCGCGCCGACCAGCCACGCGACCGCAGGCAACGCGATCAACGCGACCCATTTCAATGCCTTGTATGCCTTGTCCGGCAGGAGGTACTTGTTTTCCTCGCCAGTTTCCTCTTCCGGCTTTTCGCCGTCATGATTAGTCTCCTTGACTTCATCGACCATAATCAGTCTCCTTACCAGTAGAGTGTCTCACCCGGATAGATGACGTTCGGATTGCCGGAACGATACCCGTGGATGCTGTACATGTTGACCCCGTAATATGCGGCGATGCCGCCGAGGGTGTCGCCGGAACGAACCACGTACCGTCCACCGGTGGCGACCGTGCCCGTGCCGGTGCGACGGCACACGATCTCGCCAGCGTAGATGACGTTCGGATTACCCGAACGGTAGCCCGTGTACTGGTTCCAAGAACCGCCATTACTGGCCGCGATGGTGCTGAGCGTATCGCCGGAGCGAACGGTCACGCATACGCTGCCGCAATTCACGGCGGCAGGCGCGACGCCAGAACCGCCAAGACGCTGGTTAACTATCGCCATCACCCTGTCATAAGCACCGCCAAGAGCCTGACGACGCTCATTGCCGTTGCCATACACGCCGCGAATGACCTTCGTGGCCATGTCATCGTAATCCGGCGTGGCAGTGACCTGCGGCCTGACCGGATCATGCCTCACCTCGGCATTCGTCTTGCCACGATCACCTGCGGCGATCTTCTGCCATGCGTCACGCTCACCGAAAAACAGGTTCAAATCCAACGGGCCGACACCGTTCAGATAGCCGGTGGAAGCATACTGCACCATGCCCTCGCCCTTGCTTCCGGCATTCCACGGAGTGGACTGCCAGCCGGTCGCGTTCATGGAAGCGTACTGAGCCTTCCACAGCATGCAATGGGCGCGCACGTCGGACGGAATCTGATACACGGCGGAATCCTGCACGTACACGATCGGCCAGACCTTGGTACGCGAATACACCTGGTTGACCCACTGGCGCACCCAGTCGCCGTTGCCCCAAGCTGCGTTCCCGTTGGACTCCCAATCCAACGCGAGCACGCACTGGCCCACATAGCCGTTGAACTGGTTGAGATAATGGTTCACTTCGGCGGTGACGTTGCCGCCGTCCGCGTAATGGTAGCCGCCGCAGGCCTTGCCGGTCTGACGTGCCCAATCGGTCTGGCTGCGCCAAGACGGATTCACGTAGCCGCCACCCTCCGTGATCTTCACGATGGCCGCGTCGGCGTCCACCACGCGCGTCACGTCGGCGGACTGCCATCCACTCACGTCGATGACGTTCATGTTCGCGCTGGCGACCGGCGCGACAGCGACGCACAGCACCGCCGCCAACGCGGTCAACGGCTTGCCGACATGCCGACGCAGACGCTTGTGCTTCGGCTTGCCTTTGTTGTTGAGGATGCCCACATCCTCTCCTTCCCGCCCCAAGTCAAGGGGCAATAGAAAAGCCATCCCGAATCGGGATGGCTTTGAAAACTAATATGAAAATCAATGCCGGTGCGCACCATGATTGAATATGATGACGAGCGCGAGCAGCAGCAGGTATATGCCGCCTACGATCGTGAGATGCGTCATTGCCGGTCCTCCTGTATGTGCGCGTCGAGGATGTCGTTGCGCATTTCGGTACCGACGCCATTGCCTCCCAGACCGTGGTAGGCGAGATAAATGCGTTCGGCGGTCTGTTTCGCTTCGACGGTGCATACGCCGCCGTTGTCCACCATCTGCCGATGCAACAGTTCAAGCTTGCAGAACAGCAGTTCCTTCACGCCCTCGTGCAACGGGTCGCGCCTGTTGTCGATTCTGTCGAGCACCCATGGGACGAGCGCTCCGAAACCACCGGAACCGATGATGGCAACGATGATGGTGATTGCTTCCTGATTCACCTATGCCTTCTTACGTCAGAACCACGGGTCGAGAAGGTTCTGCCGCACCTCCGCGCGGTATTCCTCCGGCACTTCGTCCAACGTCCTGCGTCCGGCCTTGACCAGACGGGTGTACATGCGGACCGCTGCGGCATGATTGAATCTGACCATTGTTCTCACTCCTTATCCTTGTTGTCGGCGGAATCGTCGGCAACGTTCTTGCCGGTGTCGGGATCGGTGGAATCCGTCGTATCCCCGTCCCCGCCCGCCATCAGGTCGGCCAGCAGTTGCGCGTTGTCCAGGCTTGCCTGTTCCAATGCGCTCACACGGTCGAGCACCGGCCTGGAACTGGTGGCGTCACCCTCGAACAGGACATCCGCCTGGTCGATGGCCTCCTGTTCGAGCAACGGGAGCACCTGATATGATTCGACTGCCGTATACTCCACGTATTCCGGCTGATTGTCGGTCGCGTCATGGGTGACGGTCCTGATGCTGCGGCGGATGCGGATATCGGCCAGTCCGTCATCGCGGAGATGGTAGTTCACCTTTTCCAACGGGGTTGCGGAAGAGACGTTCTGAATCATCTGTTATCCTTTCTTTCGGCTTGCCGCGACGGTGTTTCTGGCGCGGCGGACGATTTGATCGACGTTGTTTCGACGCCGGTATTGGATGGAATCGCTGTTTTTGAGCCAGCCGTAATAGCTGGCGCAACGGTATGCGAGCCGAAGACTCGTGGGGTTCCGCGCGTATCGGCGGAATGAGCGTCGTGCGCGCAGGAAGATGCCCGCCCTGACGCCGGTATGGCCCGGGTAGAAGGTGAATCCCACCATGTCGATTGGCTCCACGCCGACGTGCTTGACGTTCCATGTAGGATGGATTTCGAGACGGAGCGTGTCATGCAGGTAGGCGCGGATGCGTTTGACGGCGATGGTCAGATCACGCTTCGATCTGCCGACCAGGAGAATGTCGTCCATGTAGAACAGCATGTGCGTCACGAGCCGTCTGGTGGCGGTTTCGCCTGTCCTGCGGTTCACGCGCTCCTTGGAAAGATGCCGTTCACAGAAATGGTAGGCGTAGCTCAGATAGTAGTTGGCGAGCCACTGGCTCAGATAGGAGCCGATGTTCAATCCGTCATCGCCCGCGTACCGGTCGATGAGATGGAACGTCAAATCCAGCAGCCGCCTGTCTCCTACGTCACGTGAGAGCAAACGTTTCAACACTTCACGCTGATGCTTGGGTAGCATTTGCGCACGTCCAGTTTCACGAACACTTTGCTGGATGGTTCGCGCGCCCATTGTTTGATCGCGCGTCGTGCGTCGCTATGCCCTGCCGGGGATGCTCGCCGTCTGCCATCTGCCGACCTTCGCGCGGAACAGTGGCATCAACGCCGTACCGCAGACGTAATCGTAGATCTGATGGCGGATGCTTTCGCGTCCGATGATGCGTATCTTGCCTGAAATCGGTTCCATACGGCGGAAGTATCGGATGGGCGCGAACCTGTATTCGCCGCGCCCTATCTCGTCTGCTATCTGCCGTGAAAGCGAATCCAAGTCGGGATGGCGGCTGAGGAAGTCGTTCACGTCCCTGCGGGAGCGTTTGCCTTTGAGGAACTTTTCGATGCTTTCGCGCACGAACGCGGGTTCGGTGATGCGACTGTGTTTGCAATATGTTTTCATAAAAGCTATAAGGGGAATGTTGGCGGCGTTCGGCCATGGGGCCTACCGGTCGCGTGCTTGATTCGATTTTCGGCATGGCCGAGGCTTGCCCTCTCGCATATCCCCGAAAGCGGAGGGTAGTCGTGACGGAAAGTGGTTGACCCTTATGTGCGACCGCCGTAGTTCCACCAAGCGTTCGACAGATCGTTCCTGCCGTTCGCGCCGAACAACCCGCAGCGCGAGCCGTCCCTGAGATTGCCACCGCGCCGCAAAGCAGGAGGAACCCGGCGAAGCGTCACGAATCCCTGAAATGTTATCAAGAGTCATACGAGGGTGATGAGGGGGCTTTCGCCCCCTCGCTGGCGCTCACCCCCAACCGCGCGCACTAGGCGTGCGTGCGGCCAAGAATGGATAGCGACCGCCGAAGTACCACCAAGCGTACGACAGACCGTCCCAGCCGTGCGCGCCGAACAACCCGCAGCGCGAGCCGCCCCCGAGACCGCCACCGCGCCGCAACTCATGCAGTCCCGGAGCGGAGATCGTTGATGATCAGCGCGTCGGTCAGACCGCTGGTGCTTGTCGCGCCCACGCCGGTGGGCAGCAGGAATCCGTGCTTTTCGGTGAAGTCGGTCTGCCACTGCCACTGGTTGTCGGTCTTGTCGTTGACGGTGGATAGTCGCCCACATGCACGTAGTCGGCGGTGATGGCGGTGTCGCTCGCTTGGTGGTGTCGAACACCTTCCACACTTCGGTATGGCCGGAAGTGTCCGACTCCTTCACGTTCTTCAGGATGATGTCGCCTTCGGTCTCGTAGATTCCGGCGAACAGTTCGATGCCCTGGAGTCTGATCGGCTGATGGGTTTTGGACACGTCCTCGCGGGGGATGCCGTCGTTGCCGAGCACGCCGTCCGTCGAACCGGTCAGGTACGGCATTTGGGTGACATGCATGGCCGTCGTGGTCGTGAAGGCCGCGCCGGACACGTTGATCGCGGTGGTTGCCGCGTCCACGACGGTCTTGGAGATGACCTTGCGGTATGCCGCCGCCTCGCCGGTCTTGCTGTCTCCGCGGTCGGTGCCGGTGCCGACGCTCACGTAGGAGCCGAGGTCGATGCTTGCCGCGTCAGTGGCCTTGACCAGTGCGCGCGTGACGTTGGTTTCGGCCTTGCTGACGTTGATCTGACCGGAACCGTTGAAGTCCCCGCCCAAGTAGCGTTCGATGTCCTTGGCCGCGTATTTGAGCATGTGCATGAGCTGCATGTAGAACGTGTCGGCTGAGGTCTTGCCGCTGTAGCCCTTGCCTTTGCTGGTGGGTACGGACACGGAGCCATGTTCGCTCATGGAGGCCGGAATCTGACCCGAGACGGACGCGGCCTTGCCGCCGTAATTGGACAGCGGGTATTTCGCGTACGCCATGCACGGGCGGAGAGACCCGTCCGGCAGCAACGCGCCCGGCATCGGCGAATAGCCGTCGTACTGCGTGTCCGAATACCAGATGGTGCAATGGTTCGTGTCGAACTCGAACCGGTAGAAGCCGGGAGTGGTGATGACGAACACGTCGCCATTCGACCCGTCCTTCGCGTAATTGCCAGCCAAGCCCTTGATGGCCTTCACGACCGGCGTGCCATCATCGGCCACCGCAACGTTAGCGTCGAACACGCGGAACGCGCTCAAACCAGCGTAATCATCACGTCCGGCACGATAATTCGAGCTTGGCACGACGGTCAGGCCGGCATTGTCGCCGACCTTCACGCCGTCCGGCGAATTGGAGAAGCTATAGAGCGGGAAACGCACGCCATACGTGCGCCCGTCGCGATGCGCGTCGAAATACTCGCGAACGTTCGACACGACGTGTTTCGCACTGTCGTAGGCGAACTTGGTGCCGTCCACGACACCGGCCTTCTGCGCGCGCTCCAGACGGGCGTAGTCGCGCAGACGCAAAAACTTATCGGGATTAGCCAAAACAACCTCCAAAATCAAGAGTTAATGAACTGGATGGCCCAATCAACGTCGGACTGGTCGATATCGGCCAACGGATTACCGGTACCAACCGGCGTGAGCGCGTAGAATCGACTTCGACCAAATCGGAGAAATTCAAAACCGAAGTCGAATCCGGCACCTGGACGCAACGGACGAAACGCCATGTATCCTCACTCTCTCCGACAGTCACCTCATATGCGAACGTGCTGTCGGTCGGCGGAACGGTGACGGTCGCGGTGCCATGCTCGTCCAAACGCACCTCGAACGAGTCGCGTACGACGATACGACTGCCGTTCCTGAACCGTTCGGTCGGAACCACATGAATCTTCTCGCCAGCCAAGTCCGCTATGCCATCCGCGCTTGGATGTCCGAAATCGAATTTGATCTGAGTCAAAATATCCTCCTAAAAACAGGGATATGGAACAATAGGAAAACCCACACACCCACCCGTCCAACGGCAACATGACGATGTGTGGGATTATTCAACAGAATTGGAAAGGAACCAATGCTTTTCGACACATTCGTGACCACCGTTTGGAAACCCTCATGTGCGAAACTCCGCGAATGCACCAAAGTAGCTACGAAAGCGCCCTGAATTGCCATATCCTCCCGCAATGGAGCGGAAGGGACATGGACGCGATCAGCGTGGCGGACATCGAATCATGGTTAGACTCCTTCGACAGGCCGGGAGCGGCACGCAAAGCCTACGCGGTGTTCCGCGCGATACTGCGACTCGCGTTCAAACGCGGTTTGACCGACAATGACGTGACCAGACGCGAGATACGCCTGCCACACCTACGGCACTACGAACCGCAAGTACTGTCCGCGCCGGAAGTCCGACGACTATTGAAAGGCTTCTACGGGCATCCGCTCGAAGCGTGGCTATTGGTGTCCGTGTGCGCTGGATTGCGCCGCTGCGAGTCGGTCGGCTTGGAATGGGGCGACTTGGATCTGCGTCGCGGCACCGTCACGGTGAAAAGGTCAGTGCAGTGGGTCGCGGGCCATGAGACCGCGACCGAACCGAAGACCGATCTGAGCCGACGTACCGTCGCATTGCCACGGTTCGCGGTCAAACGCTTGGCGGAACTACGCCACGGCATGAAGACCGGACGCTTGGTCGGCAGTCTGAACGCGAACCAAGTGGCAAACCACTACCGCAGTTGGTGCAGGCGCATGAAACTGCCCTGCGTGCCTCCACGCAACCTGCGCCACACGTTCGGCACGTTGGCGATCAAGGCCGGAACCGACATCAGCGTGGTCGCACGGCAGCTCGGACACTCCGACATCCAAACCACCGCCAGATATTATTTGAAGCCTGATCTGAGCGTCCTCAAGGACATGCAGAAAGCGTGGCAGAAACTCATATTGACCTGCTGATAGCATTCCGTAACCCTCACGAAATCAAACATCAATTGGGACGTGAATTATCGCACCGCATTTGTCGGCGGGATGTTGATTGTCGCGTTTCATGCCGTGCGGCTCAATACGGACTGGTCTGCCCAGAAGGAATGGGAGGTGTCCCCGCTTTTCATGCTTCCGGCTGGATTGGAGGCCGCGTTCGAGGTGCATTGCGCCGCAGTATCCAATTCGAGCATCGGATTGCATGGCGTCGAAGTGCAGGTGGCGCAGCACACCATCGCCTTGCGTTCCTCGGGAAAGATGACAGTAAGCGCAAACTGGGGATGGGTCGAAGGCTGTATCACGGTGCCACTCTGATCGGCGATTAAACGACCGGATAGCTTTCCGTAACCCTGTACAACGCGAAGGGCTTCACGGTCATCCGCACCGGCATGATGATGCTGGTCAAATACGCCGGCAATATCGGTAATGGCAGTTGGGATTCAGTGCAATGCGAATACGTGCTGCCGCCGAACTGCGCCCGCCTGTCGAGGTCAATGGAATGGTGTGCGTGTCGAACGGGCAGACGGCGAGAATGCTCGTCGTCAATCCGAACGGCACCATCCGATGCGCGAACATGGGAGCCGCTGGCAGCAATCAGGGTTGCGTCGGCTCGCTCTGCTATCCGATCCCATGAGGATAGTTTTCCGTAACCCTCACGAAATCAAACATCAATTGGGACGTGAATTATCGCACCGCATTTGTCGGCGGGATGTTGATTGTCGCGTTTCATGCCGTGCGGCTCAATACGGACTGGTCTGCCCAGAAGGAA
>ENA-OQEX01000437-OQEX01000437.1-human-gut-metagenome-genome-assembly--contig:-NODE-437-length-22600-cov-3.088061_pt1 | contig 22600 bp, 28 predicted proteins | sample MGYA00242802_ERZ504649 | MGnify/ENA primary metagenome ERZ504649 (study PRJEB26092, sample SAMD00036194) | human gut metagenome | host: Homo sapiens | study: EMG produced TPA metagenomics assembly of...
TGCAACGATCGGTCTCATCCCTAGCGATACTGCGATCTGTACAAATGGGAGTGATAATCCTCCAAGCATTGCATATGGTGTCATAAAGAAATTAGAAAGCATTCCTAATGTGATAAATGCAAGACATATAAATAACATTCCTCTTCCTTGTAACACTGGAACTGCCAGTCCTGTAAGGAAATTTCCAAATCCGATATGTGCACCTACGGTTCCAATTCCTAAACAAGAAGCAACAAAAAATACTGTCGTAAAATTCAGTTTGCATATTGTCTTTCCATTTCCTAAAGAAATTCCGGGAAGAAACGTCAAAAATGGAATGATCATAAAACCATATGCTGCTGGTAATCCCGTAAGTTTTGTTGAAAACAGATATCCAAGCAATAACAGGATCATAACGATTGCTTTCTTTTCTTTGCTGCTCATATCTCCGAGTGCTTTATACTGTTTGTAAAAGTATTCTTTTCCAACATTGATCTTTAAATCTTTTGTATTATAAACTTTCATTAAGATCAAAATACAGATAATGCACCAGAGAATAAACCATCCGTTATATCTTAAGGATACTGTCATTGTCATTGTAAAATCTGGAATCACTTCCCTGATTGCACTTTCCATAATTGAAAAATATCCCGGATAATACAAACATATCGTACAGCCTGTTGCCCCAAGTGTCCCTGCAAAACAAATCAGCGCTGATTCATTTGATGTCTTAAGTCCCATAGCTTTGCAGACTCCATATACAAGGACACTTGCGACCAGCCATCCATTACAAAATGTGATCAGATTCAAAATGATCCCAATGATAAAGCATCCAAATACCGTTCCTTTGTAAGTTCCACCACATTTTAAAATCACATAATATGCAATTCTTTTTAATAATCCACATTCTTCCAATACTGCACTAAGTACTAATCCCCCGAGTACCATCCATACAGTTGTACTTGTCCATGATACATATGCAACTTCTGCTGGTACAAGTCCACTGATCATATACAATGCCGGCAGCAAACTGATGCGATCAGTTTGGGTAACAGTTCAAATGCAATGATCAGAATAATAAAGATTGTGATCATAAAGAACGTTTTTAATTCTTTTGTAAATTTTGAGAAACAGATATTGTTCCTATGACCGCTGGATGATAATACTTATCATCCAGCCGATCAATGTTATTTTGCTAGTTTTTTCATTCATATTTTTTCCTCATTTGGTGGAACTTTTCATATATAATTTATTTTTATTATAACGCTTTTTTATACAGCTCGATCATTTCTTTTAAGTTTGTCTGTCTAGGGTTTGCAAGTACATTTGGATGTACAACCGCATCTTTTGCCATTGCTTCAATCTTGTCCTCTGTTACACCTACTTCTGAAAGTGACTGTGGAATTCCAAGATCTGCATTCAACTTTTTGATCTCATCAATCAGCATCTGTGGTTTGAAGTCTTTTGCAGGTTCTTTTTTTCTCTCGGATAAAGTTATAAATCTTTTCATATCTTCCGTGATCTGAAAGTGCGTTGTATTCGATAACTGTTGGAAGAAGTACTGCATTTGCAACACCATGTGGCACATGGAAATATGCACTTACCGGATGGCTCATTGCATGTACATTTCCAAGTTTTGCCCATGCAAATGCCATTCCTGCAAATGTTGATCCTGTCATCATTGCACATGCTGCTTCTTCATCCTGTCTGTTTGCTACAAAGCGGCGAATATTTGCACCGATCAGTTCCATTGCTTTTTCTGCCATTGCATCTGTAAATGGTGATGCGAAGTTAGATACATATGCTTCTAATGCATGGATCAGTGCATCAACTCCACAAGAAGCCGCGATTGATGCTGGTGCAGTCATAATAAGCTGTGGATCAAGAACTGCATATTTTGGTAACATTTCATAACTGATGACAGACATTTTGTAATTTCTTTCTTCGTCTGTTACTACTGCTGAAGCTGTAACTTCACTTCCTGTTCCTGCTGTTGTAGGAATCGCAATGATTGGTACAATTGGTCCTGGAACTTTATATAATCCTTCGTAATCTGTGATCTTTCCACCATATGTTGCAAGCACACCTGTCGCTTTTGCAACGTCCATGGAACTTCCACCACCAAGTGCAATGATACTTGTTGCACCTGATTCTTTATAACATTTTGTTGACTCATTTACTACGTCTACGGTTGGATTTGGAACAACTCCTAAATATGTTGTGCATTTTAATCCATCTGCTTCTACGATATCCTGAACTTTTTTTACAACTCCAAGTTTTGCAAGTCCTTCATCAGAAATTAAAAATACATGTTCTGATTTACTTTCATTTAAGATTTCTGGTAGTTTTTTTAAACTTCCTACTCCAAATTCGATATTTTGCGGTACTTTGAATCTAAAATCTTTCATTTTGATCTCTCCTCTAAATTATAAAACTGATAGTAAACTTGTGATGAGCATATTTCCTCCTACGAAGAGTAATACGCAGTATACAACTCGAAGGAATGTTTCTCTGTTGATCTTCTTTAAGAATGCCATTCCAAGGAAGAATCCAACTGCTGCCATTGGAACTCCAACTGCCAATGCACTTAACAGATGTGGTGTGATAACTCCATTTCTAAACTGTGAAAATGCATTCCATGTATTTAAGATCACCCAAACCATGTTCATTGTATTTCTAAATTTTTCTTTTTCCTTAACTGCTGCTATCGTATAAACTGTGATCAGTGGTCCACCGATATTAAATGCACCATGCACGATTCCACCTAATACAAGACATCCATAACGAAGTGCAGTTCTAAATGGTGTATCAACTTCCTCTTCAACTTCTTTTTTCAAGACAAGCGGTTTGATGATATGTTTGTAAATATTCATTAATGCAATAAATGTAACCATTGCTCCGATACAGATCTTAGCTACATCTGGGCTAACTGCATGGAAAAGATAGTTTCCAACTAAGATTCCCGGCATACACAGGCAGATGATCTTTGCAAGGTCTTTCCATGATACATCTTTAAATGCCTTGATTCCTAAGAAATACATAAATGGTAATGTGATCAATGTTCCATATGGAACTCCTTCTGTTGTTCCAAGCAGACCATTTGTAACTGCTGCTGCGATAACCGTACATCCAAATCCTGTACATCCCTGTACGAAGAATCCGATGATCTGCATTAAACCAACCCATATAAATTTTGTTTCAAAATCATAATATTTTTCCTATTCTTTTCTTTCTGTATTGTTTATCTGTGACATTTATCTTTTCTAGAAATGTAATTCTGTACGTTGAATTAAGTCTTTCTGTAATGGTTTTCCAAGTTCTACAAAATAAGCACTGTATCCTGCAACTCGTACAAGCATATCTTTATAATCTTCTGGATTTTTCTGTGCTGCTTTCATTGTCTCGGAACTCATAATATTAAACTGAACATGCATTGCACTCTTGTTCATATATCATCGATGAAGCTGATCAGATTATCTCTTCCTTCGATTCCTGCAACTGCTTCCTGTGGGAATCTTAAGTTCATAAGTGTTCCGTTTGTTGCAAGGCTGTGGTCTACTTTTGTAAGTGAGTTTGTAAGTGCAGTTGGTCCACAGATATCATGTGATCCTGCATCTGTATGTACTGGTCCCATATTATCTGAGATGGCTTCTCCCTTTTTACGTCCGTCAACAGATGCATTTGTATTTAATCCCATTGCTACATTCGCATTTACAGAATATACTCCAGGACTGAAATGTCCGCCTCTCGTATTTTCTCTTCCGCTGATATGTCTGCAGTAACATTCAAACATGTATTTGAATAATTCATCTGCATAGTCATCATCATTTCCGTAGTGATGTACTTTAGAACTATTTACAAGAGCATATAATTTTTCATGTCCTTCCCAGTTATCTCTGACTGCCTGAAGAAGTTCAGCTCCTGTTACTTTCTTTTCATCAAATACTAACTGTTTGATCGTTGACAGTTCGTCTGCACATGTTGCCATTCCTGATGCCTGTGGTCCTGTTCCATTGTATTTTGCTCCACCTTCTGTCAGGTCTTTTCCTGATTCCATACAATCTTCAAAGAATGCAGATACATATGGAAGTGGTTTGATCTCTCTGTGTGCTTCCTCAATGATATTTAAGCTGCTGCACATCTGATTTGTCCAGTATTCAAACTGCTGGTCTACACTTTCAAGAACTTCATCAAAAGTTTTGTATGTATCAAGACTTCCTGTATCTGGTCCAAGCTGGATTCCTGTGTTCATGGAACGTCCGCCATTTATAACCATTTCAAGCATCTTTGGTGTATTTACATAAGCTGCATCATGCCATCCATATTCTTTTCCTGGAAGATCGATCTCAACGCATCCTACTACACAGTAATCTCTGGCTTCCTCTAATGTCATTCCTTTTCGCATCATACCTTTGATCGTTGGTGCATCATTAAATAGTTTTGGATGTCCATATCCTGCACGGATACATTCTACTGCTTTCACTTTAAGTTCATATGGAGTATTTTCATGCATACGCACACATACCCATGGATTCATCATTCGAGTATGAGCAGATCCTTCTAACATTAACATTGTCAGATCATTTGTTGCATCATTTCCTTCACGGTCAACTCCACCGATCGTAAGACTTTCTCCTCCAAATCCGCGTCCGTTTCGTACCGCCATAGATCCTTTGTCTTTTAACTTAGTAGGATTGTTCATCTTTACATATTCTACTTCGATCAGCTCTAAAGCAAATTCTTTTGTGATCGTTCCATTTTTTATATCTTTTTCATAATAAGGATACAGCCACTGGTCCATGCGTCCATAAGAAATGGAATGTCCGTTGCTTTCCACCTGAATCAATGTTGTTGCAATGTTAAATAGCTGCATTGCCTGCCAGAATGTCTGTGGTGTTCCACCTGCGATCTGGTGACAGTTTTCTGCCATCATAAGAAGTTCTTCTTTTCTCTTTTCATCCTGTTCTTCTTTTGCTTTTTCTTCACAAAGACTTGCATATCGTTCAATATATGTCTTGGCAGCTTCGTGCATGATGATCATTGCTTCATAAAAATCTCTCTTATCGTTATATTCTGGATCTCTCATGCTAAGCTTGCTTAGTTTGTCTTTTGCTTCATTGATCAGTCCATCATATCCAACTCTCATAAGTTTTGCATAATCGATTGCAAGATGTCCTGTTCCTGCATAATGGTAAAGGTTTGTCTGGAAAATCTTTTCTCCTGTTTCAGATCCTTTAGACTGATCGTAAGAAAGCCTTCCTTCGATACGGTCTGCAACTGTTTTTCCCTCCACCATTCACATAAATCTAAAATTTCCTGACGTTCTTCATCATTTCTGATATAGAACTGATCATGTTCGCGTTCTTCAAATGGAGAATGAAGAATTTCTTCAATGATCCATGCTACAGAAAATTCTGGATAAATTGGTGATGCTTTGGCTGGTGCTGCGATTTCTCCTAAGATCAGGTCTTCATCGTATACATATAATGTTGTATTTTCCAGAACTTTTTTGAATGCATATGCACACTGTAATTTTCTTGGTGCTGTTGGATGTTCTTTGTAAGCCTCTGTAACGAGTCTTAATCTTTCAACATCAATGTCATATGGTCTGTCTAAAAAGTCCTGTCTTAAGCGGTTAACTCTTGGAAATGGTGACCAGTCTTCATGGTGGACCTGATATCCAAGGCAGTATACCTTATCAAATGGTTCTGTTCCACAAGCGTTTGTGTGTGTCATGTTTTTTCTCCTTCATCCTATTTATTCTTTTTCTTTTGTCCCTACAAGGCAGTGAATGTTTCGATCATTAAAATATGCACAGATCTTTTCCACTTTTTTCTGAAATTCTTCTCTGTCTAATTCTACGTCTTCCATTCTGTATGGAATTCCAAGTGATATATATTTTTCTTCTCCCAGCCTCATAAAACTTAATAATTGAAGTGTCCTTACATGTCCGTCCAGCTCATTTAATATAAAATCAGCTGTCTCTTTCATGTTTATGTCATCATCATTCACATCTGGGATCACTGGAATCCTTAAGATCATATCTCTTCCTTCTCTGGCAAGATGTTTAAGATTCTCAAGAATCTTCTCATTATTCACTCCTGTATACTGCTTATGTTTTTCTGTATTCATGTGTTTCAGGTCTGAATGATCAAATCTGTATACGGGAGTACTTTTAAAACATCTTCCCATTCTGCATAAAAAGTAGATTCAAGACATGTCTGGATTCCATCTTCTTTGCAGGCTTTAAATAACTGCTGTACAAAATCGCTTTGCAATAATGGATCTCCTCCAGAAACTGTTACTCCTCCACCAGAACGATCATAATAACCTCTATCTTTTCGAATGATTTCCATACATTGTTCCACCGTCATGTATTTTCCCCATTGTTTGATAGCTTCTGCTGGACAGGCATCGGCGCATGCGAGACAGTGTTTACATTTTTGCCTGTCGATTGCTCCTATTTTTCCTTCAAAAAACTGCAAAACGTTTTCTCCAGAACATACCTCTTTACATTCTCCACATTTTTCTTCTGAAATACATTTTGTCCGATATACTCCTGGCTGGCTGAATGTCATAAAACTTCTGGATTACTGCACCATTTACATCGAAGCGGGCATCCTTTTAGGAAAAGCTCTGTTCGAAGTCCAGGACCATCATGGATCGTAAATCTTTGAATGTTAAATATATTTCCTGTTTGTGTCAATGATTTTACTCCTTCCAATTCTCCTGATTGCTCAGATGAATTTTATTTATGTTAAAATTATATCAAACTCTAAAATCCATAAAAGTGGCTATTCGTGCTATATTATATAGGGAATGTTCCTTATATTTTAATTTTTTCCCCTTTTTTTAGTTTATTTTGTTAATAAATTAGCATTCTTTTGTCAAAAAATCCAGACTTTCGTCTGGGATTTCTCTGATTGTTCTATTTTGTTGTAAAATTTTATAAATCATTTGTGGATTCTATCCACTTATACAATTCGTATCTGCTGTTTACATCACATTTTGTATATATATTCTGTACGTGTTTCTTTACTGTATGATAACTGATCACCAGCTTATCAGCAATTGCTCGATAAGTCAGTCCCTGATACATGAGATTCGCAACTTTTTGTTCCATTGGTGTCAAAGTTACATCCTGGCTTTTAAATTCCAAGGATTTTTTCTCTTCTTTCTTTGAAATCGTAATCCAGTGATAACAGTCAATGATCCCATTTGAGTAACTTTGTTTATATGTGTAAATCTTGAAAATATAATCTTTGATCACTCGTGTTTCAACTCGGTCTACTGGCATTCCCTCTCCTGATGTTCCTAATAAAAATGGAAGCCAGCTACAAGGCACTGAACTGCTCATCTGATTTACCACTTCATTCCCTAAAATATCTGCTATATACTCTTGTGCCTGTTGATTGTGACTCATGATATGCATAAAATCATCCGTTACAAGGTATGCTCTCTCTCCTGAAGCAATGATTTCCTCCTGAATATCTGCAACAATTTTGGCTTGTTCATATTTTTTAAAATTCTTGTATGCATTTGCTACATAGACATAAATCTCTTCTAACTGCTTCGTCTCTTCTTCTGTAAAGTCACCTTCTTCTTCACTCTTCAAAAAACTAAGCTGTATATATGCATTGATTCCAAATGCCAGTGTCATACTGTAATGACATTCAAAATTCTCTTCCAGAAAATGAACCATTTCTGAATGTTCATATGCATAAGGTTCTATAATATCCGTCGCCTTATATAATCTTGGTGTTACATTAAAATAAGTCAGGTGATCTCTTACTGCATCTTCATAAATCTGATATCTTATAATATCTTTTGGTGCAAAATGTCTGTATGGGTGTTCCTTACAGTCTATCATAATTCCTTTCCAACTTGTCCAGGAAAGAAATTTCCCATGTGTATCAAAATATGAAATTACTGCCTTTCTCCAGCCAAAATTCTTATTCAGTGAATCTAACAACACTGTACAAAAAAATTCCTTCGCCGAAATCTGATGTTCCGAAATCTCAGAAAAGAAATTCTTCTGTCCTTCATTATCATGTTTCATAAAATCTATTCCTTTCAGTAGCCGTTTCTTCCTTTCAGCTATCTGTAATTATATAATAAATCCAGATTAAAAGCAATTTTAGCATACATCACAATCAATAGATTTTAACGATCCGCACCAAACATTGCGATCACACCAAAGATGAGCAATAATGGGAATGCAAGTTTCACAAGTCCAACAATTAGCATTCCAATTAAGATCACTGGAAAAAATACTACCATCAAAACAAATTTAGAAATTCCCCATGCTGCTCTTATTCCAAAGAAAAATAATTTTCCAAAGATTCCAAATAAAAAGATTAAAAATAATATTGTTAACATCGTCTGTTCCCTCTTTCTTCTTGTTAAATTATGTCTTCGGCTTTCTATTGCCGATTCATTATAGTTCTATTATAATAAATTGTAAATGAGAAATACACTTCCTTTTGGTGGAAATAAATCGATGTATTCCTCTGATTTTGAGAAATAAGGTAGGATTTATAATTATGGGAAAGCAATTTACAAGAGAAAATAAAAATATTTACCAGCTGTGCAGAGAAGCTCAAGGACTTACAAGAGAAAAAGCCAGTGAACTGATGGATGGTGTTTCTGCATCAAGAATTGAAAAGATCGAATATGGTACACAAAACCCAACTCCATATGATGTGATTCAGATGGCTGACTGCTATAAACGACCAGATCTTTGCAATTATTTCTGCTCTCATCAATGTCTGATCGGAGATCGTTATGTACCAGAAGTTGAAATGTCTGAATTATCAAGTATTATTCTGGAGACAGTTGCTAGTTTAAACGAGATTGATCCGCTGACAAGCCGTCTGATACAGATTGCTCGTGATGGGAAGATTTCAGATGATGAGATGAAAGATTTTGCTTTTATCAGTAAGAAGCTTGATGATATTTCTTTGGCGGTTAGTGCTTTGAATCTTTGGGTTGATAAGACGGCGGCGGAGAATGGGTTGAATATTGAGTTATTAAAAGAGGAGAAGGGAAAATTATAATTTTCCCTTCTCCTCTCAGTCCTGCTTTAATATTTTATCCAGCATCTTATCCTATATTAATTTTTAAATACGCTGTAACTGATTCAATGCTTCTTCTGTCTTCGAATTGCCTCTTCACCTGATTTCGAGCCTTATTAATCCGCTCCTGCACCATCCAGTCTACAGCAAATCCGTCAAAGAAATAATCTGCAAAAGTTAAAAAATCACCCATATCCAAATTTAAATTACAAGCAATATTTACATCTTTTAATTCCTTACTAAAATTACGAAGAGCCAATTTCGCCAGATCCATATTCCTCTTTGCCTGGTCCATCCTGGATTGTTTCATCATCGTAGTAAAAAATCCACCACCAAACATATCCACCAATCCCCAGTTCTTTGCACTATTCAGATTCTCTCTGGCCGTATGTAGATTATTCAATGCTCTCTGGCCTGCTTCAATCGCTTCTCTTTTTTCTTTTCTACGTTATATTCTATAACTAACTCCTCCTACTCCACTATATGAGTTTATTGCGGCTTTTCTATAAAGCCTTTGCATTGATAAACTAATTATAAAGTAATTTTTAATGAAAATATACTTTTATATTCGTGGAATAAGTGTGGTTATTTCATTGAATTTGGTTGAATACAGGGACTTAACGTCTGTAAAAGTTTAAAAACAAATACCTACAAAAATTTTTAGGAGCAACTAATATATTTAATTGCCATAAATCTATACTAATGATATTATAATAATATAAAGAAAAGGTGTTACCGATGACGGTTTGCCTGATTATATTGACAAAATAATCGTCTACTTTCTCAGGGGCAGGCGATTATTTTTTATTTCTGAATCACGCTTTCCATGTGCATAATCCAAGCTATAACAATCCTTCCGTCTGCGAAATCAAAAATCATTAGCCAATACCGTATAACATACACACCCGTAGTGATTTGAATAGCCGTCCGTGTATATGAGAAAAACGAAATAATAGGATAAAGGATCCAGACCAGGAAATTTATGCACGCCGTTTTGAACGGTCGCTGATTCGCTAGTTTTCCTTGCGCAACTCGCTTCGCTCAAACAGCGCACCAAACTAGCTGCGAACCGTTCAAAACGGCGTGCATAAATTTCCTGGTCTGGATCCTTTATCCTATTATTTCGTTTTTCTCATATACAATCTACACGACTACTTTCAAATTACCCCCAATAATCCGTCTCATACTCAAGTCCAATATCCCCAGCCTTAAATACCGGATTCTCCCCATCTTTCTTCTGCTTCTCATAATCCGCAAGTGCCTTAAGCGCCGTATTCGACAAGATCAAGATCACAGGAATATTAATGAGTGCCATCACTCCCATCAACACATCTGAAATATTCCAAAGCATAGATACTTCCATTCCAGCTCCGATAAAGACAACCAGTGCAGACACAATACGGAATCCTTTCATAAATGTCTTGGATGGCTGTCCTTTGTGAATGTAGTTTAATAAGTTATCGCAATAAAAACAGTTTCCAAGAAGTGTTGTAAACGCAAATAATACCATTGCTACTGTAATAAAGAGCGGTCCAAAACTTCCTAAAGATTCATGGAGTGCTGCCTGTACCCATGGTGCTCCCTGCAGTTCTTTTGCTGGAGCGATTCCTGAGGATAAGCACATCATGGCGGTTGCTGTACATAAAAGTAATGTGTCAATGAATACAGATAACATCTGTACGAGTCCCTGTTTGATCGGATGACTTACCTGTGCGGATGCGGATGCATTTGGCGCGGATCCGATTCCTGCTTCGTTGGAATAAAGTCCTCGTCTGATTCCCTGCATCATTGCGGAACCTGCGAATGCTCCGAAGATTGCCTGAAAGTCAAATGCTTCGCTGATGATCTTTGAAAATACAACTGGCAGATATGCATGGTTGATGATCATAACGATCACTGCGATCAGGATGTATGCAACTCCCATGGCTGGAACCAATGTGGATGTTACTTTTACGATTCTTGATCCTCCACCTAATAAGCACCAGCCTGTGATTACTGCAAGAATTCCTCCAATGATCCATGGAGTCCATTTTGCATCATAGAATGAAAATCCTGAAAATGTAGACTGCAGGTTATAGGATGCAAGCATATTAAATCCAAATGCATATGTTGCGATCATGGAAAGACAGAATACGATTGCTAATGGTCTGCAGTGAAGTGCTGCTTCAATGTAATATGCAGGTCCACCGTAACATTCTCCATCTTTTCCTTTTTTCTTATAAATCTGTGCTAAGGTGCTTTCAATCAGTGCAGATGCACTTCCGATAATTGCGATCACCCACATCCAGAATACGGAGCCAAATCCTCCGATACAGATAGCTGATGATACTCCAATGATATTTCCTGTTCCTACTCGTGATGCGGTTGATACCATTAATGCCTGAAATGATGATACTCCATTTTCATCTTCCGGCTTTTCTACAACGGCTTTGCAGGCATCCTTAAATAATCTCATCTGTGGCAGTTTGGTACGGATCGTGAAATAGATTCCCGCTCCGATCAACAGTACTACTAACAGTTTGCTGTACATGAAAGTACTGATGCTGTCAATGATAATTGCTAACATAATTTTCTCCTTTTCTAATATAAAAATGGACAGTCCTTCCTAAAAGGACTGCCCATTCATTTTTAAAAATATGCGATTTTACTGTCTGCGTCGTTTTTGTATCTTATGATATAATCGCGATTTCAGAATCCTGATAAATGATGAATATCCCGTTTTCCTGCCTCTTGTGACAGAAAGGTCCGTTGAACCTTCTTAGTACAGTTTTGCACCTGCTGGAATATGATCATCTACCATCAGAAGATGAAGTTTTTCTTCTCCTTCTTCTTCGTGAACTGCACTTAAAAGCATTCCACAAGAATCAATTCCCATCATTGCTCTTGGTGGCAGGTTTGTGATGGCGATCAGTGTCTTTCCGACTAATTCTTCTGGCTCATAGTAAGCATGAATTCCACTTAAAATTGTACGGTCTTCTCCTGTTCCATCATCTAAAGTAAACTGTAATAATTTTTTAGATTTCTTCACTGCTTCGCAGGCTTTTACTTTAACTGCTCTGAAGTCAGATTTGCTGAATGTTTCAAAATCTACTTCTTCTTTAAATAATGGTTCGATCTCTACTTTAGAGAAATCGATCACTTCTTTTTTAGCTTCAGGAGCTTTCGCTGCTGGTTTAGACGCTTTCTTATCTGTTCCCAGTGATTTCATTGTTGGGAATAATAATACGTCTCTGATCGCTGTAGAATTTGTTAATAACATTACCATTCTGTCGATACCAAATCCGATACCACCTGTAGGTGGCATACCGATCTCTAATGCATTTAAGAAGTCTTCATCTGTTGTGTTGGCTTCTTCGTCACCCTGTGCAAGAAGTTCTTCCTGTGCTTTGAAACGTTCTCTCTGATCGATCGGATCATTTAACTCAGAGTATGCATTTGCCATTTCCCATCCATTCATAAAGAACTCAAAACGTTCTACATAATCTGGATCTTCTGGTTTTCTCTTTGTTAATGGAGAGATTTCTACTGGGTGATCCATAACGAATGTTGGCTGGATCAGTTTGTCTTCTACGAATTCTTCGAAGAATAAGTTTAAGATATCTCCACGTTTGTGGCGTTCTTCGTATTCTACATGGTGTTCTTCAGCAGCTGCTCTTGCTTCTTCTAAAGTCTTGATCTCTTTAAAGTCTACTCCAGAGTATTTCTTAACTGCATCTACCATTGTGATTCTCTCAAAAGGTTTTCCAAGATCGATCTCGAAATCTTTATACTGAATCTTTGTTCCACCGCATACTTCTTCTGCAAGGTAACGATATAAGTTCTCTGTCAGATCCATCATTCCGTGATAGTCTGTGTATGCCTGATATAATTCCATTAATGTAAACTCTGGGTTATGACGTGTGTCAACACCTTCGTTACGGAATACACGTCCGATCTCGTAAACTTTCTCAAGTCCACCAACGATCAGTCTCTTTAAGTATAACTCTAGGGAAATACGTAATTTTACATCTTCACTTAATGCATTGTAATGTGTCTCAAATGGTCTTGCTGATGCTCCACCTGCATTGGATACTAACATCGGAGTTTCTACTTCCATGAATCCCTGTCCATCTAGGTAAGAACGGATCTTGCTGATGATCTTAGAACGTTTGATGAATACTTCTTTGGATTCTTCATTCATGATCAGGTCAACATATCTCTGGCGATATCTTGTATCTGTATCTGTTAATCCGTGGAATTTCTCTGGAAGTGGTTTTAAACTCTTTGATAATAAAATCACTTCTTCTGCATGTATAGATTTCTCTCCTGTCTTTGTAGCAAAGACTTTACCTTTGATACCTACGATATCTCCGATATCCATCTTCTTGAAATCCTGATAAGATTCTACACCGATCTCATCTCTTGCTACATATGCCTGAATTCCACCCTGAAGGTCCTGTACGTTACAGAAAGATGCTTTACCCATCACACGTTTGAACATTAAACGTCCTGCAACTGCTACTTCTTTTCCTTCTAATTCTTCAAAATTATCTTTGATTTCTTTTGAATGATGTGTTACATCATATTTCATGATCTCGAACGGATTCTTCCCAGCTGCCTGTAAGTCAGCCAGTTTCTGTCTTCTTACTTTGATCAGTTCGTTTGTATCTTTATTCTGCTGTGCCACTTTTCTTACTTCCTCTTACTTTCTCTGTACATCAATGACTCTGAAGTCGTTTACCTGATTGATTCCTTCTACGGATACGACATCTCCGATCTTCTTTCCAAGTAAAGCTCTACCGATTGGTGCTTCATTGGAATCTTGTTCTGAAGGATATCTGCTTCTGTAGAACCTACGATATGGTATGTTACTTCTTTTCCAAGAGTGATGTCTTCTAATAATACGTGACATCCAAGACTGATGACACCTTTTTCAAACTTCTCATCGATAACAACGGCGTTCTTTAAGATCTTTTCGATCTCTTCGATACGTGCTTCCATGTCACGCTGTTCATCTTTGGCTGCATCATATTCCGCGTTCTCTGATAAGTCACCCTGTTCTCTTGCTTCTTTGATCTTCTGTGCGATCTCTTTACGTCTTACGACTTTTAATTCTTGTAATTCATCTTCTAATGCTTTTAAACCGTCTGGGGTTAATATATTCTTCTTTGCCTCTGCCATAACACTATTCCTTTCGTTCTAAATGTTAACTGATTAATTATATCTTACCTAAGTTTCTTTTGTCAATTCCTAATCCCTGCCATTCGTGGCTTTGAGATAATTTTGCAGTAATTCTTCTAAGTCTTCGTATGTCTCTGTATGATTTACCTTCTCGCGAAGTTTTGCTGCCCCTGGAAACCGAATGTATACCATGCGACATGTTTCCGCATCTCACGGACTCCGATGTATTCTCCTTTAAAATCGATCATCATCTGTCCATGTCTCAACATCATGGCGACAACTTCTTCTAAGGATGGTCTTGGCATTTCTTCTCCTGTCTCAAAGAAATGTAAGATCTCTTTGAAATCCATGGATTCCCTTTGGCTCTTCTTCCGATCATAAATCCGTCACAGCCTGTCTCTTCCTGCATTCGTAATACATCTTTTGCACATGTGATATCACCATTTCCAATTACCGGAATATCAACAGCTTCTTTTACCTTGCGAATGATCGACCAGTCTGCTGTTCCTGAATAGTACTGTTCTCTTGTTCTTCCATGAACTGCGATCGCTGCTGCTCCATTCTCCTGTGCAACCTGTGCCATCTCTGGTGCATTGATCAATTCATCGTTAAATCCCTTTCGGATCTTAACTGTAACTGGAATATCCACAGCATCTACAACTGCTTGATCACTTTCCCTGCTAATTCCGGATTCTTCATCAACGCGGATCCATCACCGTTATTCACGATCTTTGGAACCGGACATCCCATGTTGATATCGATCATCTGAAACCGTCCATCATTGACTTTCGCTGCCATCTGACCCATGATCTCTGGATCGGATCCAAAAATCTGGATCGCTATTGGAATTTCCTTCGGATCTGTTGCCATCAATGGCTCAGATTTACGGTTCCCATAGTATAATCCTTTGGCACTTACCATCTCAGTGCACATCATTCCAGCACCCTGTTCTTTACATAACAAACGATATGGTAGATCTGTAACTCCTGCCATCGGTGCAAGTGCTAACGGGTGTTCAATTGTAATATCTCCAATAACCAGAGGTTTTAATTTATTGCTTCTCATAAATGATCTGTAATCCCTTCAATGTTAATGTTGGATCGTAATAGTCGATCTCATCAACCGTCTGTGCGATCATATTTCCAAGGCCTCCGGTTGCGATAACTTTCATGTTATCAAAGCCTGTCTCTTCTTTCATCTTCTGTACCATATATTTTGTCTCACCAACAACTCCATAGTACAAACCTGCCTGCATACTGTCAATCGTGCTGTTTGCAAGGATCGTCTTTGGTTTTAAGATTTCAATCTCTGGCAGACGTGCTGCATCTCTATATAGTACATTTGCTGAAGTGCGAATTCCCGGTGCGATCACACCTGCTAAGAATACGCCATTCTCTGTGACAATATCGTATGTTGTTGCAGTTCCATAGTCAATGACGAGTGCTGGTCCGCCATATATTTCATATCCTGCAACCAGATCCACGATCCTGTCTGCTCCAACTTCTCTTGGATTAAATCTTCCAAGATTGATCCCTGTCTTGATCCCAGGTCCTACAATGATCGGTTTTACATCAAAATATTTGATCAAACCACTACTCAGTGAATGCATGATATTTGGCACAACGGATCCTATGATCGCTGCCTTCACTTCACCTTCATCCAATCCTTTTTCCTTTAATAGGCTTGAAATCAGAATTCCAAATTCATCGGATGTTCTTGGTAACTTTGTTGTAATTCGAAATACCTCTATAATCTCTTTTCTTTTGAATACGCCGATCGTTATATTGGTATTCCCAACATCGAGTGCTAATAACATAATTTATACCTCATCTTCTCCCAAAAGGAATATTTTATAATATAGTTCCAAGGACTCCCAGAAATCCTGTTTTTCCTGTCTTAGTTTCTTGATCATCAGTTCACTTCCGATCTCATCGTAAAAGAAATCATTATCTTCCACATGAGTAACAAAATTTAATTTGCCTTCTTCATCGAACTCTAATGTCAAGACTCCGCCGACTTCTGCTGTAAATAGTACACATGCAATCTGCAGTTCCTGTTTGATCTGTTCTGGTAATCCAGAAAAATCAGGGTTTAAGTAATATTTCTTCTCATATGCATTGGAACCGCATAATGTAACTTTATCCTGATACATGTTTTTGTATTTCTCCTTGTTTCTTGTATATATTCTCGGAATCTCTTATACGTATCCCAAGATACCTCTTACTGATACCTCTCCGGATGAAACTTCTGATACCTTTCCATCTTCATCCTCTACCAGTAATTCTCCACGATGATTGATGCCTCTTGATAAGAATATCTCTTCTTTGGAACCTCTGACAACCTTGATCTTCTGGTCTGTATGTACCAGAAGTTTATTGTATTCATCTTGCAACATGCTAAGATCTTCTGTCTTCAAAAACATATCGTAATATTTCTCAAAACATTCTAACACTTTCGCTGCCAATGGAGCTCTCTTGATCTTTCTTCCTCCCTCGATCTGGAGTGAAGTTGCCTTATCACTTAAATCTTCTGGAAAATGATCAATATTTACATTGATACCAAGTCCCACTACAATGTAATTGATCTCATCCATCTGAAGGCTCATCTCTGTTAGGATTCCACAGATCTTCTTTCCATTCACAATGATATCGTTTGGCCATTTGATCTTTGCCCGAATTCCTGTTGTCTCACAGATTGCTTCATTTACCGCTAATGCAGTAACTAACGTAAGCATAGAAGAATTCTGAGCTTCGATCTGAGGTTTTAGAAGAAAGCTCATCGCGATCCCTGCTCCAGCTTCTGCCAACCAGCTTCGTCCTCTTCTTCCTTTTCCCATCGTCTGTTCTTCTGTGATCGCAACGGTTCCGTGACCGGCACCTGTCTCTGCCAGACGGCGGATCTCAAGATTTGTAGAATCCATTGTCTCATAACAATGAAGATCTTTTCCAAGCCATTTGGTATGAAGACAGGATGCTACTTCTTCTTTTGTCAAAAGATCTGGTTCCATCATAAGTTTATAGCCTTTATTTGTCACAGAATCAATCTCGTAACCTTCTGCTCTTAATGCTTTGATATGCTTCCAGACAGCAGTCCTTGAAACTCCCAACCGCTCACAAAGCTGCTGTCCTGATATATAATCATCTGCATTCTTTAATTCCTTGAGAATCTTACTTTTCATTGAATATCCTATCTCCTAATATTCTCCTAAAGTCGCTACCATAACAGCTTTGATCGTGTGCATACGATTTTCTGCTTCATCAAAAATCACATCTGCATAATGTTCAAAAACATCTTCTGTGATCTCATGTCCTTTAACTGCTGGCAGGCAATGCATAACAACTGTAGTATCTTTTCCTGTCATCTCTAACATTTCTTTATTTACCTGATATGGTCTTAATAAAGCAATTCTTTCTGCTGCCTTGTCTTCTTCACCCATAGATGCCCATACGTCTGTGTAAATGCAGTCTGCACCTTCCACAGCTTCTTTCACATCTTCTGTAAAACGGATCTTAGCTCCAGATTCTTTCACATACTCTTCGCACTGTTTTACCAGTTCTTCATTTGGCCATAAACTCTTTGGTGCTAAGCATGTGAAATTCAATCCCATCTTACTGCATCCGATCATTAAAGAGTTGCTCATGTTATTTCTTCCGTCTCCAGCGAATACGAAGTTTAATCCTTTGATCTCTCCAAACTGTTCTCTTAATGTTAAGAAGTCCGCTAAGATCTGTGTTGGATGGTAATCATCTGTTAAACCATTCCATACTGGAACTCCACTGTATTTTGCTAATTTCTCTACGTTCTCATGTAAGAATCCACGAAATTCAATCCCGTCAAACATTCTTCCAAGAACTCTTGCTGTATCTTCTACAGATTCTTTGTGTCCTAACTGAATATCATCTTTCCTAGATATTCTGGGTGTGCACCCTCATCAACACATCCGATCGTAAATGAACATCTTGTTCTTGTACTTGGTTTTTCAAATAAAAGAGCGATATTTTTCCCTTTTAGACTGTTTCCTGTGATCCCTTTTTTCTTATCTGCTTTTAATTTCGCTGCTAAATCTAAAAAATAACCAATTTCTTCTGGTGTAAAGTCTTTTAATGTTAAGAAACTTCTTCCCTTTAAGCTTGTCTTTGCGTCCATCTTTTGTTCCTCCATTTTGTTGTATCTTGGATGTCTCTGCCTTTGATCCCTGGCAGACATCATATAGTTGTTATTATATAGGAATGCATCTTTGAAAACAACCCGAAACCCTTATATTTCAAGGATTTCCTTGCATTTTTTCGCAACCATTTCACCTAATTTCCTATGACTTTCTCTTGTCAGGTGGCAGGCATCGATTTCGGAAGCTTTTGCATATTTTGCTGCATCCAGAAATTCAATGTTATGAAACTTTGCCCAGTCTTCATAAATCGGTGCCAATCTCTTGGAATAACTGATTCCTCTTTCAAATCCCATCTCTTCTCCACTTGGAATCTCTGTCAGATCATCCCCCAGATGCGGTGGTGCCATTAAAAGGATCTTTGCGGATCGTCCATCTTGTCTCTTCTGTGGAGTGATCGATTTGATCATCCTGATCAGACGGTCGATCCCTTTTCCGATATCTGTTGGTGTTGCCTGAAAACGGATCTTAAGGTCATTCGTTCCAAGCATTAACACTACCAGATCGATCGGTCCGTGGCTGTGTAAACATGGATCTAAATATGTTGCACCATTCTTCCTGGTCTTAACTCATCTTCAAAACTTGTTGTTCTGCCGTTTAATCCTTCCGGAATCACGATCGCAGAATCTTTCAGTTCCTTTTGCAAAATGGTTGTCCATCGTTCTTCATATTCATAACGGAATCCATTTTCCGGATTATAGCCATAAGTATTAGAATCTCCATAACAAACGATTGTCTTCATCTTTTATCTCCCATCAATATCAAACATGGCAAAAGCCGGAACACCTCTTCAGTGCTCCGGCATACCGCCAAGGGTTGTCATATTTTCATAAACATTTTCTGATCTTACTGTTCTTTTACAGTGTCTTGTACCTGCTCTTCGATCAGATCTGCAATATTCTTCTCATTGTCTTTGGCAACTTCTGTAATTGATTTTACAAGACCTGCCATCCCCTGAATCTCAGATGGATAATGATCTTTGTAGCTTTTCCGTCAGCTGCTTTAGCAAATGCTTCTAAGCTCTTTAACTGGATGACTGCATCGTCAGCTTTGGCTGCCTTGATTGATTCAATACCCTGTGCATTCGCTTTCTGGATCGCACGGATCGCTTCTGCCTGACCTTCTGCTTCACGAATCGTTGCTTCTTTCTTCGCTTCCGCACGAAGGATTGCTGCTTCCTTATCTCCCTCTGCCTGAGGACCATAGATTCTTTCTGTCCTTCTGCACGTAAGATCGCGGACTTCTTCTCACCTTCTGCGATCAGAATCGCTTCTCTTCGTTCACGTTCTGCTTTCATCTGTTTCTCCATGGCATCCTGAATGGCTGCTGGTGGAATGATATTCTTAAGTTCCACACGGTTTACTTTGATTCCCCATGGATCTGTCGCAACGTCAAGTGTTGCTCTCATCTGTGTATTGATCGTCTCTCTGGAAGTTAATGTCTCATCTAATTCCAGATCACCGATGACATTTCGAAGTGTTGTAGCTGTCAGATTCTCGATTGCCATGATCGGGTTCTCTACACCGTAACTGTATAATTTTGGATCAGTGATCTGAAAATATACAACTGTATCGATCTGCATCGTAACGTTATCTTTTGTGATAACTGGCTGTGGTGGAAAATCCACAACCTGCTCTTTTAAGTTGACTTTTCTTGCAACACGATCAATAAATGGGACTTTGACATGAAGTCCTACAGACCATGTTCCCTGATAAGCGCCCAATCGTTCTACAACATAAGCATGTGCCTGCGGCACGATACGCACTGTGGATGAAATGATCATGCAAGCAATGCGATAACGATAATAAATAAAATAATCGACATAATCTTATACCTCTCTTTCTACGATCAGTTTCACGCCTCGGATTTCTTTTACGATCACTTCGCTGCCTTCTGGAATGATCTCTCCAGCCTCAAAGCTTCTCGCAGTCCAATCCTGGCCATTTAACTGAACCAACCTTTGCTTTCCATGTTATTGATCGTTTCTTTGACAAGTGCTGTCTGTCCGATCAATGCATCGGTATTCGTTTTTTGCACCTTGCTGTTTAAATATCGTTTGGCAACTGGTCTTGTCAGTGCAAACAACAGACATGTTACCACGATAAATATCAACATCTGTACCCAAAATGGAACACCAAATAGTGCTGCGATCGCTGCAACAACGGCTCCACCTGCAAACCAGATACTTGTAAGTCCAAGTGTCATGATCTCAACAAGTAAAAATACCGCGGATGCGATCAGCCAATAAACTGCATACATTTAATCCACCCCCTGTCTCTGGCGTCTTGCCTCATAAACTAAAAGGCCTGATGCCATGGCTGCATTTAATGATTCTACCTTACCACACATTGGAATCTTGATCTTCTTCTGTACTTTGTCTGTCAACTTATCTGTCAGACCATTTCCCTCATTGCCAATGAAAAATGCGGTTCCTTTTTGATAATCTTCCTTCGTATAGTCTGTTCCATTGAGATGTGCTGCATACGTGATGATATTCTTTTGTTTCATCGTTTCTGCAACTTCTAAAAGATCATCGACATAGACAAATGGCACACGAAATATTGATCCCATCGTGGAGCGCGTAACCTTTGGATTATAAATATCTACTGTATCATGACTCATGATAACACCATTGATCCCTGCACCCTCTCCTGTTCGAAGGATCGTCCCGAGATTCCCCGGATCCTGAAGATTCTCAAGCACCAGAAATAATGGTTTTTCCTGTTCTAGAAGATCTTCTAAAGAATATTTCATCATCTTCACCAGTGCAAGAACTCCCTGTGGTGTCATCGTATCGGAAATCTCTTTCATAACTTGAGGTGATACCAATTCCACATCCATATGTTCAAAAATCACTCTATGTTCGTTATAAAAATCTTCAGATGCATAGACTTTATATAAATATTCTTCTGGGATCTCTGTAAACATACGAATTCCCTCTACAAGAAATAATTCTTGTTTTCTTCTTTCTCTTGCACTCTTCTTTAATTTGATGATCTGTTTGATCTGCTTATTCTGAGTGGTTGTGATCATATTCTTATCCACCTCCGATCTATTATTTTCTTAATTTGACCAGATCGTCTTTCTTACCGATCAGCACAAGATTTTCCTCATCTTTGATCGGTTTCGTTGGATCTGGAGCCCCGTCAACACCACCTTCTCCTTCGATCGCGATGACGTTAACGTTATATTTTCCACGGAAATTAATGTCTACTAATGATTTGTTGATCCATTCTTTTCTTGCTGGTACTTTAACGATACTTGTGTCTGCAGAAAGATCAAACAGATCTGTCATACTTCCTCCAAGCAGATTGTTTGCGATCCTTGCTCCCATCTCTTCTTCTGGATAAACGATCTCATCGGCTCCAACACGTTTTAATATCTCTCCTTTTAAAGTTCCGTCTGCCTTCGCAAGAACATATGGCACACCGATCTCTTTGACGATCATCAATGCCATAACACTGGAATCTAAATGCTCTGCAGTTGCGATCACAACTGCATCCATTCCTTCCAATCCGATGTTGTTCATCATTTCCTTATCAGATATATCCACACAGACTGCACAAGTTACTTTATCTGCGATATCTCTTACAAGATCCTCATCTTTATCAACTGCTAGTACTTCTGCTCCACCTTTGGCAAGTGACCTTGCGATACTGCTTCCAAACTTTCCAAGTCCTAAAACTGCAACTGACTTCTTCATTCTTCTCCGTTACCTCCGTTGCGATATCATGTTATAATGTGAATCTATTTCACTTATAAGATCAGATCCTGTTCCGGATACATGACCATCTTTTTCTTATTCTTCTGTGAAAACCGATCGCCATAGAGATCGGTCCGACACGCCCTAAATACATGGTAATGATGATAATCACTTTCCCTGCGATTGTCAAATTCGGTGTCAATCCTTTGGTTAAACCAACTGTCGCGAGTGCTGATACACATTCATAGCATGAATCCATAAAAGTCCCGTGATCAAATACCAACAGCAATAACACAGATGTCATCAGCACGATCAGGTTGATCACAATGATCGCAAGTGCCTTCGACAACAGATTCTGTGGAACTCTTCGTTTAAATAACGTAATTGATTCTTCTTGTTTTGCCACAGAGAGCACACAAAATACAAGAATTGTGAATGTCACTGTCTTGACACCGCCTGCAGTACCAGTTGGTGATCCTCCGATGATCATCAAAAACATAGAAACCAGCGAAGATGCAT
>ENA-OQEX01000438-OQEX01000438.1-human-gut-metagenome-genome-assembly--contig:-NODE-438-length-22539-cov-4.065099_pt1 | contig 22539 bp, 30 predicted proteins | sample MGYA00242802_ERZ504649 | MGnify/ENA primary metagenome ERZ504649 (study PRJEB26092, sample SAMD00036194) | human gut metagenome | host: Homo sapiens | study: EMG produced TPA metagenomics assembly of...
ACGCCCAGCGCCATCACCGTGGTAATGGTGGTGATCAGGGTGCGGCGGGCGGGACTGGTTCACCGAGTGGTTCACCAGCTCTTCAAAGGATGCCTTTTTACCCATCAGGGTGCGGTTCTCGCGGATACGGTCGTAGACACAACGGTATCGTTGATGGAGTAGCCAAGATGGTAAGCATGGCGGCAATGAAGTTGCGTCCAGCGCGGTGCGCAGCAGCACAAAGGTGCCAAATACCACCATCAGGTCGTTCACAAGCGCCAGCACTGCCATCATGCCGCCGGTCAGGCGCCAATGTTCTTGAAGCGCAGGGCGATGTACAGCAGGATCAGCACCAGTGCAAACACCACGGCAACCAGACTCTTCTGCAGGAACTTGGTGCCCATGGCAGCGCTGACGTTGCTCAGCGACAGTTGTTCAAAATTGTTGTCCGGGCAGCTTTCGTTCAGGCTGTCCAGCAGCTTGGCCACCTGCTCGGTAGTCACTGTTTCGGTACCGGGCATCGAGATTTTCAGGGTCTGGTCACCGGTAGCAACATTCTCGCCCGGTCTGCAGGGTCAGGCCGTTATTCTCCAGTGCAGAGGATGCAACCTTCTGCACATCCGACATGGTAAAGCTGCCCTCGTAGCTCAGGGTGATCATGCACCGCCGGTGAACTCGGTATCCAGATGGACACCCAAAACCACAGCGCACAGCACGATGGCTGCCATCAGGCAGGAGGAGATCGTCAGGAAGCGCTTGCGCAGGCCCACAAAGTCGATGGGCTTCTTCTCGGTTTTTTCCTTGCCGGGCTTTTCTGCACCGTAGAGCCAAGGGTTGCGCAGTGCCTTGATGGATGCCGCACCGCGGATCATCACACGGGTAGCAAACACGCCAAACACAAAGTTCAGCAGCACGCCGGTGAGCAGCGTGTAACCGAAGGCATAAATAGTGCCTGCGGTGGAGGGGCCAAAGGCAAAGAACACAAAGTGGAGTGCCTTTGCAAACATGCCGTCCGAGGGGCCAAAGGCACCCATCAGCACGATGGCCACGATGACGATGGTCACGTTGCCGTCAACGATGGGGGTCAGGCCGCGGGCAAAACCGCTCTTGAGCGCGCCATCCAGAGACTTGCCGTTTTTCAGCTCTTCCTTGATGCGTTCTGCCGTGATAACATTGGCATCCACGCCCATGCCGATGGCAAGGATGATGCCTGCGATGCCGGGCAGGGTCATGGTAAAGCTTTCAAACACCGGGAAGTAACCGGAAACGAACGCCAGTGTTGCTGCCACCTGACCAGCCAGTGCAATACATGCAAGGAAGCCCGGCAGACGGTACAGCATCGTCATGAACACCACGATCAGTGCAAAGGCGATCAGGCCGGCCAGAACCATGGCGCTCAGGCTGTTCTCGCCCAGGCTGGGGCTGACGGTGGAATAACTGTCCACCGTCAGTGCAAAGGGTAGTGCGCCGGAGTTGATCTGGCGGGCCATCTTGACGACCTGCTCCTGCGTGAAAGGATTGGAAGCCGAGCTTGTAATGATGGCAGAGCCATCGGTAATAGCAGTATTGACCGTGGCCGTGCTCACGTTTTCATCGTCCAGCCAGATGCTGATGGTGCCGCCCGATGCAGCCAGCTTTGTGGTAGCATCGCCAAATGCTTGGCACCGTCGTCCGTAAATTTCAGAGAGACGAAATACTCCGATGCACCCCCGCTGGTCACAGGGCCATACTGGGCTGCGGCACTCTCGATCATGGAGCCGTCCAAAATCAGCTCACCGTCCGCACTGCTTCCCTCGCGGAAGGTCAGATAGGCGGTGGTGCCGATCTCATCGATCGCAGCTTCCGGGTCAAAATCTGTCTCACCGGACTGCCACGGGAATTCCAGGATCAGGCTGTCGGAATTGTTGTCCACATACAGCTCATAGTCGGTCACGTTCAGCGCTACGAGACGGTTCTCAATGACGAGCTGGGCTGCTTCCAGCTGTTCTTCGGTAGCATCGTAGCCATCCGACGGCACAAAGGTGACGTTGACACCGCCCTTGATATCCACACCGAAGCGGATATCCTTTGCACCTTTGATGTAGGTCGTGGTCGTATCGCCGTACTTGGCATACACACCGAAGAACGCAGTATACACAAATACCACGATCAACAGCACTGTGGCGATCAGATGCCATGCTTTTCCTTTTGTTTTCATAAAATTCAGGGAACCTCCAAAAGCAGCAGTTCTTGCAGCTGCCGCCCGTATTCTAGTGCGGACCGCCTGCTCCGGCGGGCCTTATCATTTCCGCAAGGGGGCCGTCGTGCCGGCTTTCTTGCGACAAAACTCCCCTGACGGCCCAGACGGGCCGCACAGAGGAGATAAAATCAAAAAATGTTAGTCTGCCTTGTCAGCCAGCAGTTTTTCTGCCACAGCCAGACGCACACAGATGCACAGCAGTTCGGAAGCGGTTTCCACCTCGTCCAGACTGGGATAGGTGGGCGCAATGCGCAGGTGAGAATCCTCGGGGTCCTTGTGATAGGGATATGCAGAACCGGCACCGGTCAGGGTCAGGCCCGCATCCTTGCACAGACCCGCCACGCGCTTTGCACAGCCGGGCATCACATACAGGCTGATGAAGTAGCCGCCCTTGGGGTCCGTCCAGTGGGCAATATCCCCGCAGGGGATGAGGTTGTTCTTGAATGCGGTCTTGACGGCATCAAAGCAGGGCACCAGACGACGACGGTGCTTTGCCATGTGGGCCAGCACACCTTCCTTGTTCTTCAGGAAGCGGACGTGGCGCAGCTGGTTCATCTTGTCGTAGCTGATGATCATGACCGAGAAGCGCTTGCAGATATACTTCATGCTGCTCTCGCTGCAGGCAATGGCAGAGACACCTGCGCCCGGGAAGGTGATCTTGCTGGTGGAAGTGAACATGAACACACGGTCTTCGTTGCCGTACTTCTTGCTCTCGTTCAGCAGCACCGGAGTCTCGATGATTTCATCGGTCAGGTGATGGACGATATAGGCTTCATCCCAGAAGATCTTGAAATCAGGCGCAGCGGTCTTCATCTTGGCAAAACGCTCGATGGTCTCATCGCTGTAGGTGTAGCATCGGGGTTGGAATACTGCGGCACACACCAGATGCCCTTGATGTCAGGATCCTCGGCCACCAGCTTTTCCACAATGTCCATATCCGGGCCATTGGGGGTCATAGGCACGCTGATCAGCTCAAAGCCAAACTCCTCGGTAATAGCAAAGTGACGGTCATAGCCGGGCACCGGGCAGAGGAACTTGCGCTTCTCCACCTGAGACCAGGGGCACGGAGACTCCGGGAAACCGAACACATAGCCGATATTGACGAGGTTATACATCAGCTGCAGGCTGGAGTTGCCGCCCACGAACACTTCCTCCGGCTTTACGCCAAAGACATCCGCAAACAGCACGCGGGCCTCCTGCAGGCCTTCCAGCTCGCCATAGTTGCGGGCATCCGTACCGGCATCGGTGGTATAGTCATTCATCTTCAGCAGGTCCATAGCCAGATCCATCTGGTGAGGGCCGGGCTTGCCGCGGGCCATATTCAGCTTGAGGCCCTTGGCCTGAAATTCTTTGTACTTTGCCTCAAGCGCTGCCTTTTCGGCAGTGAGTTCATCACGATTCATTGCAAGATAATTTGCCATTAGAAACACACTCCTTTATCGTACTTCCTGTTACCCATAGCGCCAGAGCGGCATTTTGCGGAGCATTCCTGCCAGGGAGCGTTCCCCATGCCATTCCAGACCTTAATATTATAGTACATTTTGCCCTCGGAAACAAGAATAATAAAGCAAAAAGCCCTGCCAAAAGCAAAAAGCTTTTGAAACAGAGCTTGAATGCCGGGTCTTTGCTCCCCTGCTGTACGCTAAAAGCGTCAGCTCAGAGCGACCTGATTTTTATAGCGCTTGCGCACCGCGCCGTATTCCAGATGTGCTTCGCCGCCCTCCACAGTATCTTCATCCACAGTTACGCGGATGATGGTAGCATCGGTGGGCACCTCGTACATGATGGGCAGCAGAATGCTTTCCATCACGCTGCGCAGGCCGCGGGCACCGGTCTTGCGCTCGATCGTCTTGCGGGCAATGGCGTGGAGTGCTTCATCCGTGAAGTTCAGTTCCACATTATCCATGCTCAGAAGTTCCTTATACTGCTTCACAAGGCTGTTGCGCGGCTCCTTGAGCACGCGAACCAGAGCGTCCTCGTCCAGATCGTCCAGCACGGTAATGACCGGCAGACGGCCGATCAGTTCCGGGATCAGGCCGAACTTGACCAGATCGTGGGGTTCCACCTTGCGCAGCAGAGCCTTCTCCGCTTCGCTGGAATTATCCTTCAGGCTGCTGCCGAAGCCCAGTGCGGACTTATCGGTGCGGCGCAGGATATACTTATCCAAGCATCAAATGCACCGCCGCAGATGAACAGGATGTTGGTGGTGTCGATCTGGATGAACTCCTGCTGCGGGTGCTTGCGGCCGCCCTGCGGAGGAACATTGCTCACAGTGCCCTCCAAAATCTTCAGCAGGGCCTGCTGCACGCCCTCACCGCCCACATCGCGGGTGATGGAGGGGTTCTCACTCTTTCGGGTGATCTTGTCGATCTCGTCGATATAGATAATACCGATCTGTGCCTTCTGCACATCAAAATCCGCTGCTTGGATCAACTTGAGCAGAATGTTCTCCACATCCTCGCCCACATAACCGGCTTCGGTCAGGGTGGTGGCATCGGCAATGGCGAAGGGAACGCCCAGCATTTTTGCCAGAGTCTGTGCCAGCAGGGTCTTGCCCACGCCGGAAGGACCCAGCAGAAGCACGTTGGACTTCTGCAGCTCCACATCGCTGCCCTTGCCGCTGAGGATGCGCTTGTAGTGGTTGTAGACCGAGACGGCCAGCACACGCTTTGCCTCGTCCTGACCGATCACGTACTGATCCAGACCTTCCTTGATCTCGGCCGGGGTCAGGATGTTGATATCCAGATCGTCCGCAGGCTGGATGTGTGCACGGTTAGCACCGCGGGCCGGTCGGGCGCTTTTGGGCTGATCCGGCTTGTCGGAAAGCAGGTCGTGGCACAGGCCGATGCATTCGCTGCAGATATTGACACCGGGGCCGATGATCATACGCTCCACTTCGTCCTGATGCTTTCCGCAGAAGCTGCAGACCAGATCCTTTTCGTTTTTGTCTCTGCCGGAATTGTTATTTGCCATAGCTGTTTTTCCTTATCCTGGGTAAATTAAATGTCGGCGGCTCAGCGGTGGGCAATGACCTCATCGATCAGGCCGTATTCCTTTGCCTGCAGTGCGGACATATAGTTGTCGCGCTCGGTATCCAGCTGGATCTTTTCCAGCGGCTGGCCGGTGTACTCGCTGAGCATGCGGTTCATCTTATCGCGGATATACACCATGTGCTCGGCATGGATCTTGATATCGGTGGTCTGGCCGGAAAGGCCGCCGCCCTGCCCGCCGATCAGCGGCTGATGGATCAGAATTTCCGAGTTGGGCAGTGCAAAACGCTTCCCCTTGGTGCCGCTTGCCAGCAGGAAGGCACCCATGGAAGCTGCCATGCCCATGCAGATGGTGGAAACATCGCACTTGATATACTGCATGGTATCGTGGATGGCCATGCCGGCGCTGATGGAGCCGCCGGGGCTGTTGATATACAGGCTGATGTCCTTGTCCGGGTCCTGCCCTTCCAGATACAGCAGCTGTGCCACAACAAGGCTGGCGGAGGTATCGTTGACATCCTCGCTCAGAACGATGATGCGATCGTTCAAAAGACGGGAGAAAATATCATAGGAACGCTCGCCATGGGACGACTGTTCCACAACGTAAGGAACAAAACTCATAAAGTTCGCCTCCTGAAATGGAATATAGTATTTGCAAAATTGACCGATACGGTTTCCCTGCCGGTTCTGCCGTATCGGTCAATTTTTACAACCTTTGATTGAAACCGTGCAGCATACTGCCCGCTTCAAAGGAACACAGGAGCTGATTACTCAGCGTCTGCAGCCTTCTCTTCCTCAGCAGCCTTCTCCACGATGTTTGCGTGGCTCTTGATGAAGTCGATGGCCTTGTTGATGGCCAGATCCTTCTTCAGGTCGTCAACATTGACCAGCTCACGAACCTTGTCCTCTTCCATCTTGTACTGGTCAGCGATGCGCTTGATCTCAGCGGAAACTTCCTCCTCGGAAGCCTCGATGTTCTCAGCAGCAGCAACAGCCTCCAGAGCCAGACGGATCTTGACCTGCTTCTCAGCCTGCGGCATGAAGGAAGCGCGGAACTGCTCCATAGTCTGGCCCATATACTTCAGGTAGTCCTCGAGGCGCAGGCCCTGCTGCTCCACGCGGAATGCAAAGTCGTTGACCATCTCGTCCATGCGGGTATCATACATTGCCTGGGGGATCTCACCCTCCATGCTCTCGATGACCTGATCCACCAGAGCGTTCTCAACAGCCAGATCGTCCTGCTTGTCCAGCTGCTCCTGATTGTTCTTGCGGATGGAAGCCTTGAACTCGTCCAGAGTGTCGTACTCAGAGCAGTCCTTAGCCAGCTCGTCATCCAGAGCAGGCAGCTCCTTGTACTTCACTTCGTGCAGCTTGATCTTGAACACAGCAGCCTTGCCAGCCAGTTCGGCAGCCTGATACTCGGTGGGGAAGGTAACGTTCACGTCGAACTCTTCGCCAGCGGAGTGGCCCACGATCTGATCCTCAAAGCCGGGGATGAAGCTGCCGCTGCCCAGAGTCAGGCTGTAGTGCTCAGCCTTGCCGCCCTCGAAAGCCACGCCATCGACGAAGCCCTCGAAGTCGATATCAGCGATGTCGCCGTTCTCAGCAGCGCCCTCACGGGTCAGCTCACGGGCATTGCGCTCCTGCACACGCTTCAGCTCAGCTTCAACAGCCTCGTCAGAAACAGTATGGACAGTCTTTTCAACTGTCAGACCATTGTAGCTGCCAATCTTGACTTCAGGCTTGACAGCGACCTTGACGGTCAGGGTGACACCGTTGGTCTCATCAGCAGAGTCAACAGTGACCTCCGGACGGCCGACCGGCTCAACGCCAGCTTCCTTGACAGCAGCCTCGAAAGCCTCGGGGAACAGCTCATTGATGGCATCATAGGTAAAGACATCAGCGCCGTACATCTTCTCGATCAGAGCGCGGGGAGCCTTGCCCTTACGGAAGCCGGGAACAGCGTACTTCTTGCCTTCCTTCTTGAAAACATCGGCAACAGCCTTCTTGAAAGCCTCTGCGTCGATGGAGAACTGCAGTTCTGCCATGCTCTTCTCGAGCTTTTCACACTTGATGAAATTCATTTGTTTTTCCTCCACTCAAAAATTCTATTGCGTAGGGCAGGAAGTTTTTGCCCTTTGCAACCGCGCACTGCGTCCTGGATGAACTTGCTTTTGCAATATGCGGGGACGCGCGCGCTCAATTGGGTGCAACAATCGCGTCAAAAACTATTATAGCACGCTCCTGACACAATTGCCAGCCCAAATTGTTAATTTTTATTGGTTTTAACGGTTCAATTGATGCGGTACGGGCAAAAACGCAGCCCATCGGCACTGACCAGCTTGTAGTGGATGCCATCCACATCGCCCTGCACCGCATAGCGGATGGCATTGCCGTGCAGATGGCCATAGTAGCAGGTCCTGATGCTGTATTCCTTTAAGGTGGCCACGATTTCCGGCGCACTGGTGCCGGTATACACCGGCGGATAGTGCAGGAACACGATAGGTTCCAGACCGGCATCCACTGCCGATTGAATGGAAACACGCAGCCGCTGAACTTCTCTCGCCAGAATCTTGGCATCTGCCGCCTCTCCCTGCATACTCACCCAGCCACGGGTACCGCAAATGCCGTAATTCCCGAAAGCATAGTGATTGTTATGGAGAATGTGCATGGTGTCAAATCCGTGCGCCACGAAAAAATCTTCCATCTTCTTTTTCGAGGTCCACCAGTAATCATGGTTTCCTTTCAGCAGGATCTTTTGTCCGGGGAGTTTCTGCACAAAGGCAAAGTCTGCCTCAGACTGCGCCAAGGTCATGCCCCAGGAAAAATCCCCTGCCAGTACAACGGTATCCTCCGGGGCGATCCGTTCCCGCCAGTTTTGTTCCAGCAGGTTCTGATAGCCCTTCCAGCCACCGAAAATATCCATGGGCTTATCCGGTACGCCAAACGAAAGGTGCAGGTCGCCTATGGTAAATAAACGCATACACACCCCGTTCAGGACAGGTGCAGTTCCTGCAATACGAACTGCTGCATTTCAGATTTGTCAATGCTGCCGTCAAAACGACGGGGCTTGGTCTTTAACGCTGCCAGAGACTGCGGAATCTCCATCGAAGAAACCTCGTGCAGCAGCTCGACCATATCATATTCATCGGTGCCATCTGCCGGCTTTTTGCCAGTGCATCCAGCACGCTTGCGCTGAACTTGAACGGGCTTGCGGTAGATGCGATGAGTGTCTTTGTGGTATCGCCGGTCTCCTTGCGGTAGTCCTCATATACCTTTACAGCAACTGCCGTGTGGGTATCGCAGGTGTAGCCGTACTTCTGGTACAGTTCTGCGATGGTTGCCTTTGTCTCAGCATCGTCGCAGAAACCGCCGTAGAACTGTTCGGTCAGCTTTGCCTTGACAGCATCCGTTACCTCATAAGTTCCCTTTTCTGCCAGAGCCGTGAACCATTCCCGGATCTGTGCATCGTCTTCCCCGGTCAGCAGATACAGCAGACGCTCCAGGTTGCTGGAGATCAGAATGTCCATAGACGGAGAAGTGGTCGGATAGAACTGACGGTTCCGGTTATAAACGCCGGTGCGGATGAAGTCGGTCAGCACCTTGTTAATGTTGGATGCACAGATCAGCTTGCCGAGCGGCACGCCCATCATCTTTGCGTAATATGCTGCCAGGATGTTGCCGAAGTTACCGGTCGGAACAACTACGTTCAGCAGGTCGCCGTAAGCGATCTCGCCGGACTCTGCCAGGGAAACATAAGAGGAAACATAGTACACGATCTGCGGAACCAGTCTGCCCCAGTTGATGGAGTTTGCACTGGAGAATGTCATGCCGCCTTTTTCCAGGGCATCCAGTACGGTGTGGTCGGTGAAGATCTTCTTCACGCCGCTCTGGCAGTCATCGAAGTTGCCCTTTACAGCGCATACCGTTACATTTTCGCCTTCCTGTGTCACCATCTGGCGTTTCTGCATATCGCTTACGCCCTCGACCGGATAGAATACCATGATCTCCGTGCCGGGAACGTCCTTGAATCCTTCCAGCGCAGCCTTACCGGTATCACCGGAAGTTGCAACCAGGATCACTACCTTTTTGTCCATGTTCAGCTTTTTTACAGCTGTGGTCAGGAAATACGGCAGGATCTGGAGTGCCATGTCCTTGAATGCACAGGTCGGGCCATGCCACAGTTCCAGCATATAAGTTCCCTCGAACAGGTGTGCGATCTCTGCAATGTTCTCGGTGTCAAATGCCTTTGTTGTGTATGCACTTTCTGTGCAGTAGCGCAGCTCAGCATCGGTATAATCAGTCAGATACTTGGAAAATACGAACGCAGCACGCTGTGCATAGTTCATACCTGCCAGCGATTTCAGTTCGTCCATGGAGATCGACGGAATAGATTCCGGCACAAACAGGCCGCCTTCTTCCGAAATTCCCTTTGCAATTGCCGCAGCGCTTTCTACACGAATGCTGCTGTCTCTGGTGCTTTTGTAAAACACTGTTACCACCCTTTTCCCGGCAGGTATTCTGCCTAAAATATAAAATCACTGCCCGTCGCATCAAATGCGTTTTCCAGATAATCCACCGAAAGCACGTGTGTCCCCTGCATTTCCACGCAGGCGATATCGAACCTGGCTGGAGCTGCGTGGGATGCTCTGCGCACCACATTGCCGCCGCCTGGATCAAACGAGCCTGTTTTTTCACCGTTACATCATCAAACCCGGAAGTCAGACTTCCCGCTTTCGTGTTTTTACTTCCACGAACGCCAGATATTCCGCATTCTGAGCAATAATATCGATCTCGCCGCCACGGATGCAGAAGTTGCGCTTTACGATGGAATAGCCCAGCTGTTCCAATCGGCGGCAAACCTCCGTCTCTCCCAGGCGACCGATCTCAGTTGTTTTCATTTTCATGATTCTGATATAGCTTTCGCAAAAAACTGGGGCGATGCGCCGGACATGGTCCGTACTGCAAAATCGCCTCACAGTGTGCTTTTGTCCCGTAGCCCTTGTGCTTTGCAAAACCATACTGAGGATACATCTCGTCCAGTTCATAAAGCGTCCGGTCTCGGGAGACCTTCGCCAGAATCGACGCTGCGGCGATCGACGCAGAGGTTGCGTCCCCTTTCACCACAGTTTCCGCCGGAACAGAAAGCTGCGGCAGACGGTTGCCGTCGATCAGCACCAGTCCGGGTTGCATAGACAATCCGGCAACTGCACGCTGCATGGCGAGCATGGTTGCTCCCAGGATATTCAGCGTTTCGATTTCTTCGACAGATGCCGATGCCACGCAGTAAGCCAGGCAGGCACTTTTCACTTCTTCGAACAGCGCATCCCGTTTCTTTTCCGTCATCTTCTTGCTGTCATTCAAGCCTGCGACCAGCGGTCTGGACGGGTCTAAAATGACTGCCGCAGCGTAAACGTCTCCGGCAAGAGGTCCTCTTCCTGCCTCGTCTACACCGCAGAGCAGCAAACCGCCCTGCCGCTTTTCCGCATCCCAGGCGTACAGTTCCTCTGTCGTCTTTTTCGGCGCAGTTTTAGCCATTCTGCGCCTCCTGTTCCGGCAGTTCCAGCGTGATCCTGCCCAGCCTACCGCTGCGGAACTCGTCCAACAATGTAATTGCTGCACGCTCCGTGTTGACTTCGCCACCGGAGATCAGCATACCACGTTTCCGTCCCAGCAGTTCCAGCATAGCAAAGCCGTCCTCACAGATCTCGTCCAGTTCTGTCATGCGGTAGCGCTCTTCCAGTGCCTTGGGATAGGACGCCGCCAGTTTCTGGAGTAGCAGGCTTGCCAGCGCCTCCAGATCCATGACATCATCATTGATAGCACCGGTAAACGCCAGTTTCTGTGCCACGCTCTGGTCATCGAATTTCGGCCAGAGAACGCCGGGCATATCCAGCAGTTCCATGTTGTTGCCGATCTTCACCCACTGTTTGGTACGGGTCACGCCGGGGCGGTCTTCCACCTTTGCACGCTTGGACTGTGCCATCCGGTTGATGAAAGAGGACTTTCCCACATTCGGGATACCCACCACCATCAGCCGGATCGGTGCGCCGGTCATGCCGTGTGCCGCACGCCGTTCCAAAAGTTCCGGCAGCAGCTGTTCCCGTACCGCCGGTGCAAAACCAGAGATACCCTTTCCGCTACGGCAGTCTACGCCCAGCGCCACAAAGCCCTGTTTGCGGTAAGCGGAGATCCAGCGGGATGTTGCCGCCGGGTCTGCCATATCTGCCTTGTTCAACAGGAGCAGACGTGGCTTTGCGCCAACCATGCCGTCCATTTCCGGATTGCGGCTGCTCTGCGGAATACGTGCATCCAGGATCTCTACCACGGCATCGACCAGCGACAGATTCGCTGCGATCATACGCCGGGTCTTTGTCATATGTCCCGGAAACCATTGGATGTTCCGCATCAGATCTTCTGCCATTTCTGTTGCCTTTCTTTTGTGTTCTTATTTCATGTTCTTATAAATGCTGCCGAAATCGTCCAGCGAGATCCGGAACACTGCCTTGCCCAGAATCGCATCCCGGGGAACAAATCCCACGAACTGCGAACGCTGTCGGTGGAGTTGTTCCGGTTGTCACCCATGACGAAGTAGTAACCCTCCGGCACAGTGACTGGATAGGACTCGAAACCGTCTTCCCGTGTGAGCGTCAACTGACGGATGTACGGTTCATCCAGGACTTCGCCGTCTACGGTAACGGTACCGGTCTCGAAGTCAATATTGATCTCCTGTCCGCCGGTAGCGATCACACGTTTGATGAGACGCTTTTCCTGGGGCAGTCCGCTGCCCTCTACCAGGTCGCCGTTTTCGTCATAGGAATACGAATGCTCGTTATTTACGATCACGATATCGCCGTATTTCGGCGTATACAACAGGTCGGACATCAGCAGCCGATCCTTGTTGTGCAGCGTCTCACGCATGGAATCGCCCTCAACGGTTACCGGACGAATCACATATGCGAACAGCAGGATCACGACAAATATTGAAACAAAAACTGTTTCCAGCACTTCTGCCATATCGCTCAGAAAGGAAGTTTTCTTCTGTTCCTGCTGCATTTCTTCCTGTTTTGTCTGCTGTTCCATTTTATCGTTCTCCATTCCTGAATTGTACGCAGCAATGCAAAAGCGACCAGCCGATAATAAAAAAAGGACAATACTGTCCCTTTTTTACTGCCGACGGCAGGTGGCATGAAGCAAACGACGACATACGCACCCATTCTGCCCGTCTTTGCATTGTGCAGTGATTCTTTTTTATCGAATCTGTTCCTTGACCTTTGCAGCCTTACCAACTCTGTCACGCAGGTAGTACAGCTTTGCTCTGCGAACCTTACCCTTACGGATAACCTCTACACGGTCAACGACCGGAGAGTGCAGCGGGAATACACGCTCGATACCGCAGCCATGTGCAACACGGCGAACAGTAAAGGTTTCGCTGATACCGCCGTGCTTCTTTGCGATTACGGTGCCTTCGAATACCTGGATACGGCTCTTGTCGCCTTCCTTGATTCTTACGTGTACCTTTACAGTATCACCTACTGCAAATGCCGGTACTTCCTGCTTCAGGCTTGCGTCGCTGATTGTCTTCAATGCATCCATTTTAATATCCTCCTAAAATTTGCGAACATTCATTCACGTGTTTCCTCTGCTCTCTGTTCAGCTGCATGAGAGCCGGAACTTCTGCCGTATGTTCGGCAGCGCCAGCGGACTGTCCGATTTAATGTCGTTCTGCTGAGCCGCCAATTCCCATCGGCGCTCAGCCGGCATTAACCTCACACGGAAACCGTGCGGATCATTTGCACCTCCGGATTTTCTGCCGGATTCGGCACAAATTTCAAATGCTTTTATATCATACCACATTTCCAAAGAAAATGTCAAGTGTTTTTCAAAAAAATTTTTGTTTTTCTTCTGTGAGCAGTTCTGTCCGGGATATCTCCGGGGCTGACAGCGCTGCGCCGCTCTGTTTTTTCCACGCATCCAGCAGGAGCATGGGGTTCAGATTGGCGATGCTCCCTGCCGGCAGGCAAAGCTCCACTTCCAAGGCATCCGGCTGTTCTGTCACCGCCGTCACCTCCAGCATAGGTTTCAGATCGACTTCTTTTGTGCCGCCTTTTTTGGTACGCTTTTCGGTGATAATTTCCGGCTGGGCGCAGAACGAATCAAAAGATCGGTGCAGCACCGCCGCATCTTCACAGGGAATGCGGACGGTATACCGGGCATACGCCAGTTTTTGAATGCAAGCTGCCCTTTGCCTGCCTCCAGGATCCGGATGCCTTCGGGCAGCACCGCATTCAGACGCTCCATGACTGTTTCACAGGGCAGCGGCTCGGACAGTTCCAGATCCATCAGCTCCCCTGTCCCGGTGAATCCCAGCGGCAGGGTGGTGGCAAAGGAAGTCTGCATATGCGGATGGAATCCCTCGGAGTACGCCGCCGGAAGTTTTGCCCGGCAGACTGCACGCTGGAGACAGCGAATCAGATCCAGATGAGAAATATATTTTGCCCGTCCGGTTTTCATAAACCGCATTCTGACGATTTCTTTCAAAAGCAAGCCCTCCCTACTCTCCGGTTGACGCCGCAGCCGGAACACTTCGCCCGGCAGTGCGGCGTGGTCTCAGATGCGTGCGCCGTCTGGTTCTCACGCACGAAAAACACCTTGTCCACCAGATAATCCAGGTGATCCCACGGAAAGATCTCATCATAGGCTCTGGTGCGGTTGGCGTAGAATGCCGGGTCTGCGCCGCATTCCTGCATCGCCTGCTCCCAGATCTCATAGTGGAAGCATTCACTCCAGCTGTCGAATTTGCTGCCCAGCTGCCAGGCACGTTCGATCACCGGAGCGAGCCGCCGGTCACCTCTGGCGAGGACTGCCTCCAGCAGGCTGATCTCATAGGTGTGCCAGCTGACTTTGATCTTCTTCCGGTGCCGTGGCTGGATACAGCTGAGCAGATGCTCCTGGCGTTTCAGCAGTTCTTCCGGGAGACCTGGGGTTCGAATTCAAACGGCGTGAACGGCTTTGGCACAAAGGTCGCACAGCTAATGGAGATCTGAATGGTCTTTCCTTTGGAGCGCTCCGGCGTGTTATAGTAGAGGTCGATCAGCTTTTCTGCCAGATGCACAATGCCCTCGATATCCTCCAGCGTCTCTGTGGGCAGTCCCATCATGAAGTAGAGCTTTACCGTCGCAAAACCGCCAGAAAAGGCAATGCCTGCGGTGCGCATCAGTTCCTCTTCGCTGACATTTTTGTTGATGACATCCCGGAGCGCTGTGTGCCTGCCTCGGGTGCAAAGGTAAGGCTGCTCTTCCGCACGCCCTGGATGCGTTCCATCAGTTCCCGGGAGAAGTTGTCCACCCGGAGCGAGGGCAGCGTGATGTTGATGCGGTTTTCATCCAGATACGGCAGCAGTTCGTTCAGCGTTTCTTCCAGGCGGCTGTGGTCGCTGGTACTCAGTGAAGACAGGGAGAGTTCCTGGTAGCCGGTGGTGTCACAGAGCGAGCGGCACTGCCGCATAATGGTTTCCGGGGATTTTTCCCGGAACGGACGGTAGAGAAATCCTGCCTGGCAAAAGCGGCAGCCACGGATACAGCCACGCAGCACTTCTTCCACGGCACGGTCATGTACAGTCTCCATGAAAGGTACTACAAACGTCTCCGGATAAAACGCCTTGTCCAAGTCGGCGATGATGCGCTTTTCCACCTTCGCCGGAGCGCCGTCTTTTGGCGTGACTGCCGAAACAGTACCGTCCGGGTGGTAGGTCACGTCGTACAGCGACGGCACATAGATGCCCTTGATCTGCGCCGCCGCACGGAGAAATTCCGAACGGGATGCCCTACGCTGTTTCAGTTCCAGATAGAGATCCATCAGTTCCAGGTTGACTTCTTCGCCCTCGCCCAGAATAAACAGGTCAAAGAAATCTGCCAGCGGTTCCGGATTACAGACGCACGGGCCGCCTGCCACCACCAGCGGCGCAAGCGTTTCTCCACGGTCACGGGCGTGCAGCGGTATTCCAGCCAGATCCAGCATATTCAGAATATTGGTAAAGGAAAGCTCGTATTGCAGGGTAAATCCCACAAAATCAAAGTCCCGGACAGCATCCAGGCTTTCCAGAGCATACAGGGGGATCTCGTTTTGCCGCATCAGCGCCTCAAAGTCGGCGCAGGGCGCAAATACCCGTTCGCACCAGAAATTTTCTCTCGCATTGATGAGACTATATAGGATCTTCATGCCCAGATGAGACATTCCGATCTCATAGGTATCCGGAAAGCAAAAGGCAAAGCGGACATCCACATCCTCCCGCTTTTTGATAACGCTGCCCATTTCGCCGCCGATATACTGTGCCGGTTTCTGCGTCTGCAGCAACAGCGGTTCGATTTTCGATAATACATTCATGTTTTTTCGTCCTTATGATTTGATGTACTCCTATTATACCGGATTTTGTTGAAAAATGCAAGTGTGAGAAACACAAAAAAGAGGACGCTGCGTCCTCTTTTCCCGTTTTGTCTACGACAGCAGTTCCTGCCGCAGCTGTGTCAATAGTTTTTTCTCCCGGCGTGAGACCTGCACCTGCGTCATGCCCAGGATGGCTGCGGTCTTGCTCTGGGTCAGTTCCCGAAAATAGCGCAGCTCCAGGAGCATCCGGTCTTTTTCCGGCAGTGCGCCCATAAGCTGCCGCAGTGACAGCAGGTCACCGATCTGCCTGTCCGGTGCCTCTACCGGGATGTCGAACTGTCCGTCCTCCTCGTCGTCCTCGTTTCGGGTGAGGGAAAGTGGCGTCTGTGTGACGCACAGCGCCTCGCCGCACGCTTCGATGGACTCACCGCTGCGCTCGCTTAGTTCGGTCATGGTGGGCGATCTGCCATAGCGCTGTTCAAACTCTTCCTGGAGCTTTTGCAGTTTCATGGCACGTTCCCGGAGGCTGCGGCTCACGTGGACAATGCCGCCGTCCCGGAACAGGCGCTTGATCTCACCCAGGATCACCGGGACAGCATAAGTGGAAAACTGCACCCCACGGCCGCAGTCAAAAGCCTTGATCGCTTTCAGCAGTCCCACACAGCCGGCAGAGTACAATTCGTCATACTCGATTCCCCGGTTGCGGAAACGATTGGCGCAGAGATGCACCAGTCCCAGATGCTCTTCGGCACGGGGTGTGGTCACTTCACCCGGCATGGCAAAGCTCCCAGCTTTTTCCGCATGGTGATCGTGGTGCCTTTTCCCGGCACGCTTTTCACCTTCAGCTTGTCCATAAAGCTTTCCATAACGGCAAAGCCCAGCCCGGCACGTTCTTCCTCCGGCGCAGTGGTAAACAGCGGCTGCATCGCCTGTGCCACGTCTGTGATGCCGCAGCGTGGTCTTTGATGCGCAGATAGATCTCCCTGTCTTCCAGGAGCTTGATATGTAATTCCACATCGCCGCTGCACTGGCGGTAGCGTGGACAATGGCATTGGTCACCGCCTCAGAAACTGCCGTGCGGATATCTGCCAGTTCTTCTACCGTGGGATCCAGCTGTACCAGAAATGCGGAGACCACGGCTCGGGCGGTTCGCTCATTCTCGGAGATGCCGGGAAAAATAAACTTCACTGCGTTGATGATCTTCACTGTTCGTCCCTCCTCTCTGCCGGTTCTTCCGGCTGTGCTGCCGGGGCATCCATCTGAATCCGTGCAATGCGTTCCATACCGGAAAGCCGCATCACCCGGCGGATATGCTGCCGGTGGATTTCGCACAATTACTTCGCCGCCGATGGATTCCATGGAGCGGTGCCGTCCCATAATGAGTCCGATGCCGGAACTGTCCATAAATGTAACGCCTGCAAAATCCAGTACCAGCACTTCCGGCTGATATGCGGTGATCTTTTCGTCAATTTCGGTGCGCATGGGCTGTGCGCAGTGGTGGTCGATCTCGCCGTCCAGAACTGCAACCAGCGTCCTGTCCTGCAATGTGATTTCTACTGCCATCGGGAAACTCCCTGCCTTTCCTACAGACAATGCCATGCAAATCCGCTGGGCGAACTTTGTCGGTGCTGTCTGATGTTTCTATGGCTAGTATATCACAGGTGCAGTGCCGGAATCTGTCGCAATGTGCGGTCAGCTACGGCTGAATGCACGCATTTTTCCATGGCACGCTGTTCCAGCTGGCGCACACGCTCTTTGGTGATGTGCAGTTTTCCGCCGATCTCCATCAGCGTCATCCTTTCACAGTTCTCCAAGCCGTAGCGCATGGCGATCACTTGCCGTTCTCGGGGTGTCAGCTGTTCCAGGCAGGACGCCAGAAAGAGACGGTCGCCCACTTCTTCATCTGGTGTTGGTATCTCCGGATCTGTCACCATTTCCTGCCGCTCGGTCTCTCCGTCCAGCTTCATGGTCTCATTCAGACTGCGCAGCGAGACCATAGGCTCGACCTTGCAAAGGATCTCCTTGATCTCAGTCTCATTGATGGTCTTGCCGTTTTTCTCTTCGGCAGCCACCCGTCTGGACAGCGCATCATAGCTGACCGCTGTGCCGGGTTCCCGATAGACGGAAAGCTTGTGCATCCGGTCGTGAAGATGCACCGGAATCCGCACGATCGTGCCGCCGCAGATAATTTCACGCTGCACTGCCTGCCGGATATGTGACCAGGCGTATGTGGCGAAACGGTTTCCGGTCTCCGGGCGGTACAGTCTCGCCGCACGGAGCAGTCCCATCTGTCCGGCTGCCCAGAGATCTTCCAGTTCCAGAGAAAGATAGGCGTACCGCCGGCGTTCCCGCCAGGCAATGGTGTGTATCATGCCCTCGTTTTGTTTCAGCAGCTGGAGTTTCGCCTGTGCGTCGCCCTGCTGTACCCGGACACATAGGCTTTCGTTGCTCTCCGGATGATCGGTCACGGTCTGACATCTGGTTTGTGTTTGCTGCATTTTGATTCCCCCTCGAAATAGACAGTTCACTTTGGCTGTTCTGTATTCCCTATTATACTTGTTCAGTTTTTCAGAATGGATAGAACTAGAGAATTTCCGACAAGAAAATGAAAAAGATCGTATGTGATTCTCGGGGAAATGTATCAACTTGCACAGTTTTTATAGTGCCACATTTGTGTATTTTTCCTCTGGCTTTTTGTCGTAAAATATGCTATAATATTATTATAGTATATGAAAAAACGATAGTGACTTGAGTTCAGGAAGAGAAAATACAGGTTTGCTGCGGCAGTGCAGCTTGTTGTAACGTGAGCCGGCAGGGTCGGCTCTTGTGTGGAGGAAACTATGGAAAGCAGTCAGAATAACACAAAAACCGAATATACACCAAACGAATATGTCTCTTACGGCACTTCCGGCGTTTGCCAGATCGTGTCCGTGGAACAGCGTTCTTTTGACGGAGAACATGAAGAATCCTACTATAAGCTGCGCCCGGTCGGAAACGGGAATTCTACTTATTATGTACCGGTAGAGCGTGCCGCAGACCGTCTGCGTCCCCTGCTCACCAAGGAACAGATCTACGGGCTGATCGACGAGATGGCAGACGTGGATTTCAGCGAAACAGAATGGTGCAGCAACAGCCGGGAACGGCGCGGCATCTTTCAGAATATCCTGCACAGTGACGATTACAAGGAAATGATGCAGATGATGCACACCCTTTATCAGCAGCAGGAACGGAAACGGCGCAGCGGTCACCGGCTCGCCGCCGCAGATGAGGCTGCCATGCACGCTGCGGAAAACCGGATGTACCAGGAATTTGGCATTGTTCTGGACATCCAGCCGGAACAGGTGCATTCTTTTATTATGAAACGGATGGATGCCGTTTCTTCCACAAAGTCATAATAAAAAACTCCTATAGATGAAAAAGGTTCTTATCATGCAAATTGCACATGGTAAGAACCTTTTTCGTTATTCTGTTATCGGCAGCGTCAGTTTCACGTGCGTCAGCGTCAGACCTTCCCGCTGGTAAAAACGGTGGGCGTTGGTTCGTTTTTGGTTGCTGGTCACTTCGATCTGCACACAGTGGTGCAGCAGCGCCTGCTCTTTCACCGCAGTTATCAGCGCTTTTCCGACACCCTTGGAGCGTGCCGCCGGACTGACGATCAGTTCCATGATCTCGGCAATACGGTCGCAGTGATGCAGTTGAAACTCCATGCGCAGGTGCAGCACACCCTGTACCTTTCCCTGTTCTTCCGCTACCAGCAACAGATGGGAGGAATCTGCCAGTATGGCATCATAGCCCCAGGTGAAGATCTCTTTCGGAAACGCTGTCTCTTCCAGATCGCAGATCAGCTGGTAGATCTCCGGTAAGTCTGCCTGTACTGCCCGGCGGATCATCGCCGGACTCCTTCCACAACGGCACGAACGCCGCTTGGCTCTGCCAGATAGTCCCCGATGTCTACCAAAACGCCCTCGAACTTGCCGTGAAAGTCGCTGCCGCCTGTGAGAAACAGGTCGTACTGCGCAGCATATGCCCGGATGATTTCCCGGTCTTTTTCGCTGTTTGCGTGGTGGTGGAGTTCCAGTCCGTCCAGCCCCTGTTTTGCCAGCTCCGGGATAATGCAGAAGTTCTGCTGCTGACCGCTGTGCGCCAGAACCGCCAGACCGCCGGCATCCTTAATGGCACGGAGTGCTCCAGCGGCGAAGGATAGCGGATGTCAAAATCACAGATGCGCCATGCTTGAATGTTTTCTGGTAGAATTCCCCGAACATATCCGGTGCTTTTCCACGCCACACCAGGTCATCCATGATATGCTGCTTATAGATATACTTTCCGTCTGCACGGCGCAGCTGGCTCAGGTCGATCTCGCAGCCATGCTGGTTGAGGATCTCGATCTGTTTCAGGGAATTGGCGTGGCGTGCCTCCAGGGTCGGATGCACGGCCTGTTCCGTGACCTCCGGCTTTTGAATGCCGTATCCCAGCATATGTACCCGAAAATCGTTTTCATAGTCGTATGCCGAGATTTCAATGCCCGTCAGTACCTGCAGCCCGGTGTCTGCCGGAATCTGAAAACGCTGGGAGAGCGTGTCATGGTCGGTAATGGCGATGGCTTCCAGCCCGTTTTGCCTGGCACGGGCAATTAGTTCTGGAATGGTAAAGCTCCCGTCAGACACCGTGGAGTGCATATGAAGATCTGCCCGTATCATGCAAACGTCCCCTCCGAAATGTTGAATACCCGGTCACAGAGACCGTCCATAAATTCCAGGTCATGGAAAATGCCAATCATGCTGGTGTTGTCCTGCTTGAGTTTCAGCAGCATATCCTTAACCAATACTTTGGACTGGTTGTCCAGCGAGGCGGTCGGCTCGTCCAGCAGCATGAGTCTGGGATGCTTTACCATGGTGTGCGCCAGGTTCAGACGGAGTCGTTCACCGCCGGAAAAGGTATTGGGATAGATGTCCCACAGACTTTCCGGCAGGCAGAAGTATGCCAGCATCTCCTCTGCCTTTTCCTTGGCACGGCTGCCGTCCCATCCGGTTTCCAGGAGTGCCTGCATGACGTGTTCCTTTGCGGTAGTGCGTGGCATTACGCTGAGGAACTGGGAAACGTAGCCGATCTCATGGCTGCGCAGGTAGAGAATTTCCCGTTCAGAGGCGTGCGCCAGGCTGATCTCGCCGTATGCCAGGCTATGGTAAATGATGTCCCTTCTGTGGGAAGATAGGTGCGGTGGATACACTTCAGAATGGTCGATTTTCCGGCGCCGGAGCGTCCCACGATACCGATAAACTGTCCCTGCTCCAATGCAAAATTGATGTTTTCACAGGAGTGGATCTCACGCTGTGCGTGATGCAGGTAAAAGTCTTTTCGAAGTCCTTTGATCTCCAGTATGTTCATATTGGAATGCCCCTGTACTCTACTCTGGATGTGGTCTGACCGTCTACCAGAACGTGTGTTACCACCGGGTAGCCGTCCAGGATGTCGGCAATCACCAGGTCTGCCTTTTTCCCCACTTCGATGGAACCGTAGTCCTTGTCGATGCCCATTGCCTTTGCCGGATTCAGCGAGACCTTATTCACCATATCCGGCAGCGTCTGCCCATGTTTGTCGCACATGACAAACAGGCTGTGCAGCAGTGCCTGGGGAAAATAGTCGGAGCAGAGAATATCCACGCTCTGGTTCTGTATCGCCTGCGCAGCGGACATATTGCCGGAGTGCGAACCGCCCAGGAGAATGTTCGGTGCGCCGGCAATGGTGTAGAATCCCATTTCATGCGCCGCCTTTGCCACCTCTTCAGTAATGGGAAATTCACTGATATCCACGCCCAGCTGACGGTTCAGCTGTAACTTTTCCACGGTATCATCGTCATGCGATGCCACGGTGATGTGGTTTTGATGCGCCAGGTCAGCCAGTTCCTGGAGCTGTTCCATGGAAAGAATCTTTTTGTTCCGGTGGTGTTCCAGCACCTCTTCAAAGGTTTTCCCTTCATTCTCCATGCCGTGGTATTTGTCTACGGTTTCCCGGTAAATCTCCAGGTCACGGTATTGCCCCTGTCCCGGTGTGTGATCCATAAAAGAGATCTCCTGGATGAGATGCCGCTGAATCATATCCTTGGCGATCTCGAATGCGTCCACATTGTCGATCTCCAGCCGGAGGTGAAACCGGTGGTGGATGAGGTGGCTGCGGTTCTGGATGTCGGCAATCAGTTCAGCCATTTCCAGAACGCTTTCCTTGGTGCGCAGCGGACTTTTCCCCAGCAGTTCATCGCTGTACAGGGAAAAAGAGTGGTAGATGGTGGTGATGCCCAGCTGCAAAGTTCTTTTTCGCATTCTTTCAGTGCCAGCTCAAAGGAAAATCTGGCGGTGGGACGTGGGAATACAAACTGTTCGATTTTGTCGGAATGCACGTCAATCATGCCCGGCAGAATGTACCTGCCGTGGGCATTGATGGTCTTTTCCGGTACGCTGTCACACGCACCAATGGCTGCGATGCGGTCGTTGTCCAGCCAGAGTGTTTTCCCGGTTATCACGCCGTTCGGGGTGACGATTTTTCCGTTTTCTATTGCAATCATAGTTTCTGTGTCTCCTTATAGCAGGGAATGTACCAGCTGCTGGGTGTAGGCGTGCTGCGGATCTTCCAGAATCTGATCGGTCAGACCGCTTTCAATGATCTTGCCGTCCAGCATAACCACGGTTCGGTCCGCCAGCATCCGGATGACCGCCAGGTCGTGGGATACCAGCAGGATCGAGATGCCGTATCTCGCCTTGATCTGGCGGATAAGATCCAGCACCTTTGCCTGGACGGACAAGTCCAGACCGGTGGTCACCTCATCCAGCAGGAGCAGTGACGGATTATTTGCCAGCGCCTTGGAAATCTGCACACGCTGCTGCATACCGCCGGAAAGCTGCTTGGGATAGTGGTCTGCAAACTCGGTCAGATTCACAAGCTCCAGCA
>ENA-OQEX01000439-OQEX01000439.1-human-gut-metagenome-genome-assembly--contig:-NODE-439-length-22516-cov-9.540176_pt1 | contig 22516 bp, 24 predicted proteins | sample MGYA00242802_ERZ504649 | MGnify/ENA primary metagenome ERZ504649 (study PRJEB26092, sample SAMD00036194) | human gut metagenome | host: Homo sapiens | study: EMG produced TPA metagenomics assembly of...
TCCATGGCGGCGTCGAAGGCGTCGGCCGAGCCGGCAAGCTGCTCGTCCAAGCCCTCGACCTCAACGGCCTCGGCGGGTGCGGCGGCAAGTTCGGCCGAAAGCTCGAGCTTAGTCTGGTTCATCTTGAGCCAGCCCCAAGTTGCAGCAGGCATCGCATTGACCTGCTCGAGCGTGGTGGCAGCGGTGTTCGTGGTCTGTTTCATTATCCGATCGCTCCTTCCATCTCGAGCTTGATCAGGTTGTTCATCTCGACGGCGTACTCCAGCGGCAGCTCCTTGGAGACCGGGTTGGCAAAGCCGTTGACGATCATGGTGCGGGCCTCTTCCTCCGAGATACCGCGGCTCATCAGGTAGAACACCTTGTCGTCGCCGATGCGGCCGATGGTGGCCTCGTGGCCGATATCGACGTTCTTGGCGCGGATGTCCATGGCCGGAATAGTGTCGGAGCGGCTCTGGTCGTCGAGCATCAGCGACTGGCAGCTCACGGTTGCCTTGGAGCCCTCGGCCTTGGGTGTCGCCACAATAGAGCTGCGGAAGGTCTGAATGCCGCCACTCTTGGAGATGCCCTTGGTCTCGACGGTTGCCGAGGTCTCGGGCGCGTTGAGCACGACCTTGCAGCCGGTATCCAGGTTCTGGCCGGCGCCGGCAAAGGTAATGCCGGTAAAGCTCGAGCGGGCGCGACGGCCGTTGAGCACGCTCATGGGGTAGAGGTAGCCCACGTGGCTGCCGAAGGAGCCACTGATCCACTCGATGTCGCCGTCCTCGTCCACGCGCGCACGCTTGGTGTTGAGGTTGTACATGTTCTTGGACCAGTTCTCGATAGTCGAGTAGCGCAGGTGCGCACGCTTGCCCACAAAGAGCTCGACGGCGCCGGCGTGGAGGTTGGCCACGTTGTACTTGGGCGCGGAGCAACCCTCAATAAAGTGCAGGTCGGCATCGTCCTCGACGATGATGAGCGTGTGCTCAAACTGGCCGGCACCCTTGGCGTTAAGGCGGAAGTAGCTCTGCAGCGGGAAGTCGAGCTTGGTGCCCTTGGGCACGTAGACAAACGAGCCGCCCGACCATACGGCGCCGTGCAGGGCCGCAAACTTGTGGTCGGTGGGCGGGATGAGCGTCATAAACTTCTCGTGGATGAGCGGCTCCCACTGCGGGTCGTGCAGGGCCTCCTCGATGCCGGAATAGACGATACCCATCTTGGACGCGGTGTCCTGCATGTTGTGGTAGACCAGTTCGGAGTCGTACTGCGCGCCGACGCCCGCCAGGTAGCTGCGCTCGGCCTCGGGGATGCCCAGGCGCTCAAAGGTGTTCTTGATGTCGTCGGGCACCGACTCCCAGTCGTGCTTTTGGTCGGTGTTGGGCTTGACGTAGGTGACGATGTTGTCCATGTCCAGGCCCTCGATGGAGGGGCCCCACGTCGGATCGGGGAAGCGGTTGAAGATCTCGAGGGACTTGAGGCGCAGGTCGAGCATCCACTGCGGTTCGTCCTTCTTGGCGCTGATCTCGCGCACGATGTCGGGCGTGATGCCGGCGTCGAGGCGCTCGAATCCCTCCTCGCCATAGGTGAAGTCGTAGAGGCTGCGGTCGATGTCCGCGACCTCGGTGCGGTTCTTGGTCATTACGTCGCCCCTTTACGCCTGCTGCTCGGCAGCGGCGGCCTCGGCCTGGGCGCGCTGCTCGGCGGCCTTGCGCTCGAAGGTCTCAAAGCCGTTCTTGTCGATCCAGGGGATGAGCGAGGCGTCGTCCTCGCGCACGATATGACCCTTGACCATAACGTGGACGCGGTCGACATCCAAGTGCTCTAGGATGCGCGTGTTGTGCGTGATGATGAGCATGGAGCCGTCGCAGCTCTTGCGGTAGGCGTCCATGCCGTGGCTGACGGTGGAAAGCGCGTCGACGTCCAGGCTGAGTCGGTCTCGTCCAGAATGGCGAGCTTGGGCTGCAGCAGCAGAAGCTGGAGCATCTCGACCTTCTTCTTCTCGCCGCCCGAGAAGCCCACGCCCAGCTCGCGGTTGAGATAGGCGGTATCCATGTTGAGCTCGGCCGCGAGCTCCTTGACGCGGCGGCGGAACTCCTTGCCTTCATCTCCAGACCGGGGCGGCCGGCGATGCTGGCGCGCAAAAAGCTCGACAGCGGCACGCCCAGGATCTCGACCGGGGCCTGAAAGCTCAGGAACAGGCCGGCACGCGAGCGCTTGTCGGTGGTGAGCTCGGTGATGTCCTGGCCGTCAAAGATGATGCGGCCGTCGTTGACGGTGTAGACGGGGTCGCCCATGACCAGGTGACCAAGGGTGGACTTACCCGCGCCGTTGGGGCCCATCAGCACGTGGGTCTCGCCGGCGGCGACTTGCAGGTTGACGTTGTGGAGGATGGTCTTCTCGTCCACGGAGGCAGTCAGACCTTCGATGGAAAGCAGCGGATTTGTGCTCATGCTGTCCCTCTCTGTATATGGTGTACTCATAGGTGTACTAAACCCTAGGAATCTTCTCGGAATAAAGTTACTATGGGTTCGGCGTTAGTCAAGGGAAAACCCGACTAATCCACTCGACTTTTCAAATTCTGGGACAAAATAACCTGTTGTGTTTGTCCCACTTACTTAAGATTTGGGACAAACAAACCTGGTTATGTTGTCCCAGATGCGATGGGAGGGTAGGTATGCTCATTTCTTCCAAGGGCCGCTATGCCCTCCGACTGATGATCTATATCGCAGCGCTTGGTGACGCCGAGGGCAAGATCGCCCTGCGCGAGGTCGCCGACCGCGAGCGTATCTCGCAAAAGTATTTGGAGCAGCTGGTTCGTCCGCTTATGAAAGCGGGCCTACTTAAGAGCGTGCGCGGCAAGGGCGGCGGCTACATGATGGCCAAGGACCCGGCCGAGGTGCGTGCCGGCGACATCCTGCGCGCCGTCGAGGGCAGCACGGCTCCGGTGGCGTGCGATGGCATCGACAACAGCTGCGCCCGCAGCGATCTCTGCTCGACCGTCAAATTCTGGCGCGGTCTGGACGACGTGATCGAAAAGTACGTCGACGGCGTGTCGTTGGCTGACCTTGCTGCCGTCCCCGAGATCAACTTCGACATTAAGCTGTAGGGCTGCAAATGACATCTCTCGACAAGGTGTATAAGCAAATTGAAGTTTTTGCTCGGGAATGTGACGCCGAGAAGGTTGTGCTGTTTGGTTCCCGCGCTCGAGGTGACAACTTGCCTAAGAGCGATATTGACATCGCCGTAGCAGGTTGCCGGGATTTCGGCCGGTTGTCATATTTGATCGAGGAGCGCCTTGATACTCTTTTAGATGTAGATGTCGTCAATCTCGACGAGTCCTTATCGCGTCAATTGCTCGATGAAATTGCCAGGATGGTGTGATTCTGTATGAAAAAATATGAGAACTTTGTCAGCGCCTTGGCGAATCTTGAGGATGCGCCCAATCAGGATCTCAACAATGATTTTGTTCAGAGTGGTTTGATTAATAAGTTCAATTTTCAATTTGAACTGAGCTGGAAGCTCCTTAAGCGTCTGCTCGAGTATGAGGGCGCCACGCTTGCCGCGTCGGGGTCTCCTCGTGCCATCTTGAAGGAGTCCTACCGATCTACGACTTTATTGATGAGGCGGCCTGGCTAGATATGCTCAAAGACCGCAATACGAACGTCCATATCTATGACAACAAGCTCGCTCAAGATTTGATTCAGCGCATCTTGAACGTATATATTCCCGCTTTTTGTCAGTTGAGGGACGGGCTGATGGAGCGATACGGCGAGCTTCTGATGGCGCCCGACGACCAGTTTGTTTAATTCCTTAAGATTTCGCGGAGGGTTGTTGCCGTTTACCGAGGGGTTGTTGTGCAACAACGGGCGAGCTGCAATACTTATTTTTATCTTTGCAAACTGCACTTTAACTACACCAATGCAGGGAGGATCTTATGCAGCCCAAGCATTCTGCTATTGTCGCGGGCCTGACGCTGGCGCTTTCGTTTGGCGCCGTTTCCGTGCCGGCACCCGCCGCTGCCGAGGAGCCCACGCCGGGCGTTGCCTCGGATGCGACCGATATCGATAAGGGTCTCTATACCCAGCAGTCCTTCTCGGGCGTGCTGAGGTCGGTCCAGGGCGTTTCGTTTGTTAACGTGACCCCCGAGATGAAGTACTTTACCAAGTACGAGAGCCATGGCAACTATAACCAGGGCTTTTCGTATGGCGACGGCTATAACGCGCTGGGTTATTACCAGTTCGACCGTCGATGGTCGCTCATTCCGTTTATGAAGCAGGCCTACAACTACAACCCCGAAAAATACAGCATGCTCAAGGATGCGATTGATCGCGGCAGCGAGATTTCCAACACGAGCAATGCCATGTACGAGAACGGCCAGCTCACCGAGTTGGGCCGTATTGCGCAGGAGGCTTTCCAAGGTGCTTATAACACCGACCCTGTTGAGTTCTCGGCTCTGCAGGATGCGTATGCGTACAACTCGTACTATGCGGTGACCGAGGCGTGGCTCAAGAGCGGCCTGGGCATTGATATTTCGGGCCGTGCCGATTGCGTTAAGGGCATGGTGTGGAGCATCACCAACATGTGCGGCACCGGTGGTTGCAGGGACTTCTTCCGTTGGGCAAACCTTTCTAACAGTATGACTGATCGCGAGTTTGTGACGGCGCTTTCCAACAGTGTGGTCAATAACGTGGCGACCAAGTATTCGAGCCAGCCCCAGTATCATGAGGCTGGAAGAACCGCTACCGCAACGAGCTGAAGGACTGTTTGGTTTATATCGCCGAGGACGAGGCCGCTGCCGCTGCGACGCCCGTGCAGCCCGAACCTACGCCGGCGCCCTCGCCGACGCCTGATTCGAATGACGACTCGAGCGACGATGCCAACGATGACAGGATGGATGCGCCCTCGACCGGTGCTGACGGTGATGGCTCTGCTGGTGGCACTACCAACAACGGCTCTACCTCGAACGGTTCCGATTCAAACGGCTCTGCTGCGGGCGATTCGTCTTCAAGCTCTGCCGGCAATACGGACAGCGACGCTTCTGGTTCGACCGGCGCTGGCACCTCTAACTCATCCACCGGCTCGAGCGATTCGTCCGTTGGCACCGGCTCTAACAACGGCTCCGGCTCTGACGCAACCCCTGGTTCCGATGCTTCCAAGGATGACTCGAATAAGGCGCCGGACGTTCCCGTTGCTTCGCCGGACAAGAAGCCTTCTTTCTCCGAGCAGCTTGGCTCTACGCTGGGCTCTTCGCTGATGGCTGGCGTCAATAACGGCTCGACCCAGAACAAGGGCAACTCTGATCAGGTTTCCACGGAAAAGATCGAAGCCGCAAAGGGCGACTCCAAGGACAAGGCTTCCGAGAAGACCGAATCCGATAAGGTTCTAGCTCTGAGGAGAAGAGCGACAAGTCCGAACAGAAGAAGGACGAGGATAAGAAGTCTGAATCTGAGGAGAAGGACAAGAGCAAGGCCGAGGGCGAAAAGAAACAGTCCGAAGACGACGACAAGAGCGGTGCTGACAACCAGGTCCAAGAGCAAAATGACTCCAAAACGGTGACCACCACGACCACGACGACTACAACTACCAAGTCCTCGGGCGGCAACATGCCCAAGACGGGCGATCTGATTGTGATGGCGAGCCTTGCCAGCGCGAGCTTGGCCACACTGGGCGCTACGTCTATCGTAAGTGGTAAGCATAAGCTCGATCAGCAGAAGAAGGCTTCTGGGGAGGACGGCTCGGAGGAGTAATCTTCTAGATCGTTTTCTATAAGAGTTTGGGACGGGGTCCGGTGCGGCGGCATCGGGCCCCGTTTTTGTTGTGCAACGATTTGTTATGCCCCCTCGGGGGTCTGCTGCTACCGTTGCCCGAAACGTTTGCATGTCGATATTGTTGCGCTCTACCCGCTCGCTACAATGGGCATCGTGCTGCGTTAGAAGGAGAGTTTACGGTGTCTGAACAGGCGAATTATGGTGTTGCTCATGCGTTTGGCGCACGGTTGCTCAGTTATGCGGATAACGCAGCTCTGCCGGTTGATGTACACGACTTTTCCGATGCAATCAATCGGTGTTTACTCGTCGATAAGATATGTTTATTGCCGATATACTGGACAGCGAAGCACCTGTTGCGGTTTGCTGTCGGCCCAAGGGTTTTGGCAAGAGCATGAATCTATCGATGCTCAAATGCTATTTGGAACGACCTGATCACCGGCGGCCGGATCGAAGCCCGTTCGTCGGCTCCCAGATTTGGCAGGCGGGCGGCGGTCACTATCGTGATGAGTACGCGTGTTATCCGATCATCACGCTCGACTTTTCAGCTGCCGCTGCGGGGCGCGACGCCGATGCTGCGGCGGCTATTCGCAGCGCTGTCGCGAACGAGTGCGCCCGATTGCTGCCGCTGCTTGCCGCACCTGATCTGTCAAGACGTGAAGTCCGTCTTATCGAGAGGGCGGCGCGTGGGGTGGCCAGCGATAAGGAGATCGATGCGGCGCTTGGCGTGCTTATCAAGCTGCTCCAGGCAGCTTTCGATGAGCAGGTTGTTCTTCTGATAGACGACTACGACGCGGTATGTCCAAAGCGTTTGGACGCCAAGGACGACGGTAGCGTGGATTCCCTAGAGTCGCTCAGCCGAATGTTGTTCGACACCATTGCCGATGCCGGCGACTCGTTGCGATTGACGTGTCTGATGGGCGAGCGCCCCGGTCATGCCGAGTTTGCGTTGTCCCAACGTGGGGTTTCCTATCGGTCGGCGACAGCGTTGTCGAGTTGGTGTGATCGATGGTTCGGTTTTTCGGACGACGAAGTCCAAGTGCTGTTGGATTGCATCGGTCGCAACGGCTGTCTGGATGACGCGCGTGAGTGGCTCGAGGGCTATCTGTTTGGTGGTTTTTATTGCTCGAGCCCGGAGCGCGTGGTGGACTACGCACAGCGCGATTGCGTCGCGCCCGTTCGGGCGGATCTGTATGGTTACGCCGACCGTCTGAGCGCATGCGTCGGTGACTGGAATCTCATGCGCCTGTCCGCATTGTTCGATTTGGTTGAGCCGCATGGGTTTATTGAGGCGCCAGTGCATGTGCATGCCGAGGAGGTCGATGCCGCCAAGCCCGAAGATATCTGGACTGCGCTGTATCTGTCTGGATTTCTTACGACGGACATGACAGGGCATTCGGAGGACGGCGCGTGCCTTCGTTCCCTGCGCCTGCCTAACAACGAAGTGCGTCAGGCGCTCCGTCTTGTAATTCTGGAATGGTTTGAGTGCGCCGTTGAGGACGTTGGAGTTATCGACTCGTTCCATGACGGGTTGTGTCGAGGAGACGAGGACGCTGTAAAGCAAGCTTTGAGCTGTGCTATGGGCGATCTGGGCATCGATGTGGACAAATCAGATATGCCGACAGCCTATCATCTGGCGCTGCAGGGGCTTTGCTTTGGACTGTCCGGCTATTGCAATCCCAGCTCCAAGCGAAGTGGCGTCTCGGATCGCTGGGATATCCAGGTGATTCCCACCGGTCGGGTGTTTGACGTGGCCGACACGCTCGGCATGCTCGATGAGCGACCGCTCATTACGATCAACATGTTGTATGACCCTGGCGTCGATGCCCTGGGCCTGGAACTGTTAGCGGTTCAGGCGCTGCTCGACATAGAGCGCGACGGCATCGATGATATCCGCGTGCCGCGCCCCGCCGTCGGGCGCATGCGTTGGGGCTTTGGTTTTGACGGTCAGCGTGTGTCCGTGGTGTGTCAACGACTGTAGCGGCGGGCGAAAGCCTTTACTACTCGGCGTCCCTCAGGGGCGGCATGGGCTTCCAGTTGGGATCCTTAACGATCTTGCGGGCGTCTTCATGCCGCGACGCAGCGCCGGAATGCCGGTCTTAAAGCATTTGTCGACTGCTGCCAGACGAATGAACTCCTTGCAGAAGGTCGCGGCATTGCCCAGACGGAACAGCACGGGTGGTAGTCGCCGTAGATCTGCATGTAGCGTGCCAGATAACCGCGGTTGCGCATGATGTAGTAGCGGTTGGTGTCGCTCGTGGAGTTGAGCTGGCGCTTGCCGGCGATATCCCAGTTAGAGACGGCGCGGGCGCGCTTGAGCACCACGTCGGCAACCACGGCGGCGGGGAAGTGCTGGCTGGCCACGTAGCCGTAGCAGGCATCGTCGCCGTAGATAAAGAAGCGCGCGTCGGGCAGGCCAATCTTGTCGACCACGCGGCGCGAGAACATGCCGCCCTCAAAGCACAGTTGGTTCATGGTGCGGTAGCCCTCGGGTCCCAAATCCCACTTGGCGATGGGGTTAGGGATGCCGAGCGAAAGGATGAGCTGGTACTGCCAAAAGAAGGCGCCGCCGTCAAAGTCCAGGCGCGAACCCTGAATGACGTCGTAACAGTCGGTCCACTTGGCCAAGCGCTCGATGCCTTCGGGGATGACGAGCACGTCGTCGTCCATCACCCAGAACCACTGGGCGCCCAGGTCGTAGGCGCATTTGGTGCCGGCGGAGAAGCCACCCGCGCCGCCACCGTTTTCAAGCTGCGGCGCGTATATAACGCGGTCGGTGCCACCCTGTGAATCGGGCTGGTCGGTGTCGATGCCCCACAGGTTGGCGAGGCGCTCGTTAAATGCGGTGCACATGGCCTCGGTCTCGCGCGAATTCTCGTTATCGACAATCACGATGCGCCAGGCGTTGCCGTGAGCTCGGTCATGGAGTCGAACAAGTTGGCCAGGAGTTCCTGGCGCTTGTACGTGACGACAACGATGGCGAGCTTATCGATGGGGGCGGGAAGGGTTGAAGGCATGGGGCAATATATCCTTTCACGCGCGGCGCGCGAGCGCTGCGCGGAAGCTATCGAATACGTCCTTGGGACTGTCCTATTGTAAAGGCTCGGCGCACCTTGACGGCAAGCTTTGAATAAAACGCAGGAACCTGCCACGGGCCCGCCGCATGACGTGCGGCTACTTTGCCCGCAAGAGGCTCCATAGATTATATAAACGTCCGCTGGCGCGCTGACCCTTTGATACCATGAAACGACAGGTATTTCCTAAGGAGCACATTTGTCTACTAACGCCTCTGGCAGCCCTGTTCTGTCGCTACTTATTCCCATTTACAATGTTCAGCGCTACCTGCGCGAGTGTCTCGATTCCGCCTGGCGCAGACGCTCAAGGATATTGAGATCATCTGCATTAACGACGGGTCGACCGACAACTCGCCGGCGATTATCCGCGAGTATATGGAGCGCGATGGGCGCGTCAAGATGATCGACAAGGCCAACAGCGGCTACGGCGACTCGATGAACCACGGTCTGGAGATGGCGCGTGGCAAGTACGTTGGCATCTTGGAGTCCGATGACTTTATGGCGCCCGACGCACTCGAAAAGCTTGTCTCGGCCGCCGATAGCAATAATGCCGACTTTGCGAAGGCGAACTTTGATTTCTACTGGTCTAAGCCCGAGGAGCGCCGTTCGCTGCACGAGATGTTTAAGGCAAGGGATTGTGGCAAACCGGTGCATCCCAGCAATACGACGCAGTTCTTTAAGCAAAAACCGTCGATTTGGTCGGCCGTGTACCGTCGTGATTTTCTTGAGCGCAACGGTATCAAGTTCCTGCCGACTCCGGGGGCATCCTTTCAGGACACGTCATTTGCCTTTAAGGTGATCGCGTGTGCCGAAAAGGCTATTTACCTGCATGATGCCGTGTTGTCGTATCGCCAGGACAACGAGAATTCCTCGGTCAATTCTTCGGCTAAGGTCTTTTGCGTCAATACCGAGTATGCGAGATTGAGCGTTGGATTCGAGAGGATTATGCCCGTGACCACGCAAGTGATGACGTCGCGCGCATGCTCAAGTTCAATCAGCTCATTAAGTACGATTCGTACATGTGGAACTACGTGCGTCTAGCGCCTAAGTTCTATAAGGAGTTCCTGGTTCAGATGGCCAAGGAGTTCCAAGCGGCCTTGGACGCGGGGGAGTTTTCGCTTGACGATCTCAAGCCGTGGAAGCGCGCAAATCTCGCTGCCATCCTCAAAGATCCTGAGGGCTGGGTTGACGAGCATCCGAGTTTTGCGACGATGGTGCCTTGGGGCGTGCTAAGTATTACGCCTCGGTTGGAGGCCCGGGTGTGGTTGCTGCCTTCCTCATCGAATCGCTGAGGGGGTAGGTCGACATGGGAGAGACTTTGACCCCCAAAGCGACCATTGTCGTTCCCGTCTACAATTCGTCGCGCTCCATTCAGCGATGCCTTGATTCGCTGTTGGTCCAGTCTGAGTGTTCGATTCAGGTTGTCTGCGTCAACGACGGTTCGACTGATGATTCGTTGAACGTGTTGCGCCAGATCGCGCAGGCCGACGATCGCGTACTGGTGATTGACCAGGAAAACGCGGGCGTTTCGTGTGCTCGAAATGCCGGTATCGATGTCGCCGAGGGCGAGACCGTCTTTTTTGTGGACGCCGACGATTACATCGATGCCCAGACGGTCGAGCGCGTATTGCATGCCATGGAGTCTGCGGATGCCGAGGCCGCCGTTTTTGGCGGCGTCTGTGAACCTGCCGATGCTGCCCCCAAACGCGTCCAGCAACTCATGAGCCCCAAAGCCGGTACCTTCGCGCCCGCGATCCCCAACTGCTGTTCCATTCGAATGCGCAGCCCTATGCCTGCCGTGCGGCTTTTTCGCGCGAGCTGCTCAATCGCGAAGGCATTCGCTTCGCCCCCGGTTTGGCTTTGGGCGAGGACGTCGTCTTCCAATTTGCGGCTTATGCGCTTGCCCGCAGGACCGTCGTCATGCCGGACAAGTTCTACCACTACGTGATGGAGAGCGAATCGGCGACGCACGAGTTCAACAGTGCCGAGGCGCGCGCCAAAAAGCTTGACGCCCACATGAGGATGCTCGAGGAGGTCTTGGAGGACTGGGCGGCCTACGGTCTTTTGGACCTGTGTCCCGGCGAGCTGATAACTTGGTTTTTGGACCTAATTGTGTTCGACCTGGCGCGCTTGGATGCCGATGACTTCCATCGCGTGGCGGCTCGCGTCAACATGGACCTCGCGACGTTTTTGGGAACGAAGTGGGCGGATATGCCCGCTAAGGGCGCCGTTCGCCGTGTTGCCCACAAGCTCGTTGCGGCGACCTCGGGTGTTTCGATGGCAGATGCCACGCTGTTCTATCTTTCGACTCGTGGTCTCAAAGCCTGCCTGGAGCGCTTTATCTAATTCCAAGCGCTGCCGCCCGCCGCAACTCGGCTGCTAAAATAACCCTGTTACACGCTATTCAACAGGAGGTTCTCTTGCAGAACTCTGATACCCCTAAAGTTTCGCTGCTTGTCCCCATTTGCAATGTCGAGCGCTATCTGCGCGAGTGCCTCGATTCCGCCGTGGCGCAGACGCTCAAGGACATCGAGATCCTCTGTATCAACGACGGCTCCACCGATAGCTCGCCGGATATCATCCGCGAGTACATGGAGCGCGACCCCCGTGTAAAGATGATCGATAAAGCCAACAGCGGCTACGGCGACTCGATGAACCGCGGCCTGGAGATGGCTCGCGGCGAGTACGTGGGCATCCTTGAGTCCGACGACTTTATGTTTGAGGACTCGCTCCAAAAGCTGGTCGCCAAGGCCGATGCTGAACATGCCGATGTGGTAAAGGGCGACTTTTACCTGTATTGGTCCACGCTCAGCGAACGCCGTGAGCTGTTTGGGATCATCGACGAGCATATGACGGGCGCCGCTTATCGCCCCGTCGATCGCCCGGGCATTTTCTACCGCAAACCTTCCATTTGGTCGGCTATCTATCGGCGCGAGTTCCTCAACGACAATCAGATTCGGTTCCTTCCCACGCCGGGTGCTTCGTATCAGGATGCGGGTTTTAACTTTAAGGTCTGGGCATGCGCCGAGCGTGCCGCGTTTATTGCGGACCCCATTTTGTGCTATCGCCAAGACAACGAGAAGAGCTCAGTTAATTCGCCCAACAAGGTGTTTTGCGTGTGCGACGAATATGCTGAGATGCAACGTTTTTTGGACGAGCGTCCCGAGCTCAAGGCTCAGCTTCAGGGCATTTTAATGCGCATGAAGGTCGATACGTACCGTTGGAATGATGAGCGCCTGGTCGATGAGTTGCGCGAGCAGTTTTGGGAGAAGGCCTCTCCCGAGCTCAAGTCCGATTGGGATGCCGGTCGCTTTGACCTGTCGCTGTTCGATCCGCGTGGCGAGACCGACTTGCGCCTGATGGTCAAGTCGCCCCGCGCCTATATCGATTCGCGCTTTGGCTTTAAAAAGCCGGGCAAGATCAATACGTTTAAGCACTACTTTAAGATTGGCGGGCTGCCGCTGGTCTGGCGCGTGCTGACGTATCAGCGCACCTACGGTGATAATCCGCACCCCGATGACGTTCCGGTCGCACAGTAGGAGCACTTGACTATGGCTACCCCCAAGATTTCCGTTGTCGTTCCCATCTATAACGTGGAGGAGTGCCTGGCCTGGTGCCTGGACTCCCTGCTTGCGCAGGACATGCCCGATTGGGAAGGCGTGCTGGTCAACGACGCTCGCCGGACGGCTCGCGCGATATTGCGGCTACCTATTGCGAAAAGGACGCGCGCTTTACGCTGGTCGATAAGGAGAACGGCGGCCTGTCGAGTGCGCGTAATGCAGGCATCGCCGCGTCCACGGCGTCCATCGTTGCGTTCTTGGATTCCGATGACCGGTTTACGCCCGATGCATGCCGCGTGATCGTCGATGCCTTTGAGCGCGAGGACTGCGACGTTTTGACGTTTGGAGCGAACCCGTATCCGCTGGAAGCGGGGTATCCGTGGCTTAACTATGTGCTGAGTCCTCGCAACGTGTCGTTTGAGGGTTATAGCTCCGACCTGCTGTTTAAGGAAGCATCTCGCCCGTTTGCGTGGCGCACTGCCTGCAAGCGCGCGTTCTTGTTGGACAACGGGATTGTGTTTGATGAGAACGTCAAGTATGGCGAGGATCAGGTCTTTGACTTTGCCGTGTATGGTCGCTCGCGCAAAACCGCGCTTATCTCCAACAAACTGTATGACTACCGCGTGGCGCGCAATGGTTCTCTCATGGACACCATGCGCTATGACGACGAGACGCGCCTGTTGGAGCACGTGAAGATATACTCCGCGGTACTGAATGATTGGCACCGCGATGGGCTTGATGCCAAGCATGCGGACGACCTGGCATATTTCCTGTGCGATCTGGTGCTGTACGATGCGCTCAGGTTGCTGGGTTTGGACTGCGGCAAGGTGTTTGCCGCCGTTGCCACGGCGCTTGCCGGTTCTGCCGTGGGCAGCGATGCTGCGCTCGCACAATGCGCTCCTTCTGTTGCCGCTATGGTGCGTGCGGCGCTTACCAGCAAGGCCCCCAATGCCCGTGAGTGCAAAAAGCTCATGTTCGATTACGACGTCTTGAGGTTTGGGCGTCTGGGTGCCTGCAAGCGCATGGCAGCGAACGCCCTGGGAAAGCGAGAAGTGTAGATGAGTATCAAGCGTTTGGCACTTTGCCGCAGTCAGGGCCGTCTGTTTGTGCTGCTTCGTTTTGCCGGTCAGGATGTCGCCGCGCTTATTGAGCGGGAGGGTTCTCAAGCGTTTGCCCATGCGACGACGAGCGGTTCTTCTGTGCCGTCGCTGGCGTTCCCGGTCGATCATGGCCGTGTACTGGCACTTTGCCCTTCCGTTTCCGATTACGAGCGCGAGCTCGCCGTCTTGGTGCTTCCGTTTTTGGATGGCTCGTCGATGGATGTCGTTTTTGCATCCGGTGGCCAAAGGTTGGGCTCCATTCGCCTCGATAGCCGCGTGGCCAAGCTGGAATCCAAGATTAACTACAAAGCAAAGCCTGCGCTGTGTGCGCTTATCCGCGATGCGCAGCGTGGCGAATGTTGCGGTCGCTACGATATCGATGCCATTCGCTATTTGCCAGCCGACGCCGGCGCGGTGTGGCGCTATGAGGTTACCTGGGCGGGAGACCTCCAGTGCGCACCTGAGCTCCAGGTCTTCGATACGCATATGAACGCCATCGGTGCCACCGTGCATGTGTTTGAGTCGCAGGTCGATGTGCCGCAGCAGGACGGTTGCCGCGTCAATAAAACGTATCTGAGCGTTGAGATGCCTCAGGATATACGAGATTTTGTCGCGATTGCGGCTGATGCCACGGGCCAGATTCAGAGCGGTTTTTGCGCCATGGATGGCCGCCTGTACAACGGCATGGTCGACGACAGCTGGAACCGCATGAAGGATGCGCGTGCGGATGATGCGGCCTATCGACGCTGGTTTGAGCAGCATCGCGCAAAGCCGGGCGATTTGGCGTGCCAGCGTGTCGCTTCGGCGGCCTTTGCCTATAGACCGCTCGTGAGCATTGTGGTGCCGTGCTACAAGACTGATTGGGTTTACCTGCGCGAGCTGCTGGACTCGGTGCTAGCCCAGAGCTATGACAACTGGGAACTGCTCCTTATGGATGCTTCGCCCGAATGGGACGCGGTGGCCACCCTTGCGGCAGGTGCCAACGACGAGCGCATCCGTCGCATCGAGCTTCCCGGCAACGGCGGCATTGTGGTCAACACCAACGCTGGTATTGAGCAAGCGACGGGCGACTACATCGCGTTCTTGGACCACGATGACATCCTGGAACCGGACGCGTTATTCCGCTATGTTGCCGCGCTGAACAAGGCTGCCGAGGGCGAGCGTCCCCAGGTCCTGTTCTGCGACGAGGACATGTTCCAGAAAACGGGGGAGTGGGGCCAGCCGGTCTTTAAGACGCGGCTCAACGTCGACCTGCTCTATAGCCATAACTGCGTGACGCATTTTCTGATGGTGGAGAAGGCGCTCATCGATCACATTGGCATGTCTCCGGAAGATGTTGCGGGTGCCCAGGATTACGACCTGACGCTTCGCTGCCTTTCGGCGGGCGCGCGGTTTGAGCATGTTGCGCACGTGCTGTATCACTGGCGCGTTCATCCGGGGTCGACCGCCGATGGCTCTGCCGATAGCAAGCCGTATGCTATTGAAGCCGGGCGCCTTGCGCTTCAGCGTCACTTTGACGCGCTGGGCATTTGCGGAACGGTCGAGGAGGCCGAGACGCCGTTTGTCTACCGCATGCGCTATGCGCTGCCGGAGCCTGCGCCGCTGGTGAGTATTGTGATTCCCACCAAGGATCACATTGAGACGCTTGACGCCTGTGTGATGTCGATCGCCCAGAAGGCCGCGTATGCCAACTACGAGATCGTCTTGGTGGAGAACAACAGCGAAGCCCCGGAGACGTTTGCGTATTACGAAACCCTGCCAGAGCGCGTGGCTGCGGCATCCGAAGGCAAGGGTATCGCGCGCGTTGTGTACTGGCCGGGCGAGTTCAATTACTCTCAGATCATCAATTTTGGTGTGGAGCACGCCAAGGGCGACTACCTGCTGCTGCTCAACAACGATACCGAGGTCATTAGCCCCGACTTTATCGAAGAGATGATGGGTTGTCTGCAACGTCCCGATGCGGGCGTGGTGGGTGCCAAGCTCTATTTTGCCGACCACCTTGTGCAGCACGCTGGCATTTTGGTCGGTGTGCGCGGCGCACTTGCCCATGCCAACCAAGACTTCTCGGCAAAGCGCGAGGGCTATCTTGCCCGTGCTGTGCGTCCGGGCAACTTTAGCGCCGTAACGGGCGCCTGCCAGATGGTGCGACGTGACGTATTTGAGCAGGTCGGGGGCTACAACGAGGAATTCGCCGTCGGCTTTAACGACGCAGACTTTTGCCTGCGCGTGTGGGAGGCGGGCTACCGCACCATCTTTACGCCCTATGCCGAGCTGTACCACTACGAGTTCACCTCGCGCGGCAGGGAAGAGGCTAACGAGGAAAAGCTGCGCCGCTGGAAACGCGAGCAAGCTCTGTTCATGCAACGCTGGCCGGAGCTCTTCCTCGATGGTGACCCGTGGCTCGGACCGAACCTATCCTCCGACAGTGAGTACTTCTCGTTTTAGTGCGAAGTAATGCCAAGTTCCGGCAAAGTATCCTCAAGAGCTGCAAGGGCGGTGGGGTTCAAGTACTCCTCGTTCATGCAGCTCTTGTCATATCGAAAACGTGTGTCTCGTGAGCATTCGATGAGTTCTGCAGTAAAGAACCTCTCCCAGCTAAAGAACTTTGAGCTTTCGATATGTTCAGCGGGGTTAAGCAGCATGTCCTTAATGTGTTTGCTGTTGAATAATCCCGACTTCAACACGAGCCATTCAAACGATTCCGGTAGGAATAGCTTGATGTTCTTTCGGCGCAATAGAGCAGCTACTTCCGCAATTTCTGGTCCAAAGGCGGCGCCGTCGGCAATCACGAGGATGTCGTTTTCCGGTGCGTCCATAATGCAGTTGCAAATATTTGATTTTCCTCCCGCGCTGATGCATTTAATGCTGCTCTTTTTGCATAGCAAACTGAAGAATTCGTAGCCCGAATTTGTGTCCTCGACAATGACAAGCTCGGGCCTCTCGCCTCTAAAATCAGTATCACCGTAAATACGATATGTAGAGGTGTAGACACGAGAGTAAACGGGATACTTCGTTGTGGTTCGGTTGGTGTTCTTAAGACCGTAGATTTCATCAACGCTATAGGGCAGTTGGCGCAGTGACTCTCTGGCGACAATTACGTAGTAGTTTGAGCTACGCTTTGCTTCATGGGCAAATTCTCTTGATCGAACAAAAGTATTGCCTCATCAATAAAAACAATACTGCTGGAAATCTCTTGGAGATCTCTACGCCAATATTTTCCAGATATTGTTTTACAGGGCACTTTGCAACTTACTGTTACGCCGCTTTGTGCCCCAAGCTCTTCGTGAGCTGCCACCATATCAAGCAGAGTTGTCTTGCCTGTAGCACTGTTACCTTGGATGATGGTCAGATTTCTATTGATGGTCAGTTTAAACTGAACCCGGTTATTTTGAATAATTACCTTGTATGATCCGCGCATCAGGAGTTCTCCCTTAGGCATTTTCCAGCTATGGGGACAAGGTCAAACATTGTGTGGACTATATCGCCCGTATTTGCAATGGTTACCGTGAATTTGCCGTTTCCAAAATCCATTATGTGGTAGAGATTGATTGTTAGATCCTTTTGCGCGGCGATCCTCAGAATCCAGTAGGCGCAATTATCACCGCAATTTGAGGCGTTATATATATTCTGCGGCATAAAGTACATAAGCAGTAGCGTTTTGGTGCCGCTGGATAGTTTCTCGGGAGGAATGATGCCTAGAATCTTGGTATCGATTGCATTGGGGCCTACACGGTGCCTTTGTCGATGGATTTTATGACCCTTTGGGCAAAGGAGTCTTGAAACCACTGGGGCGAATATACGTTATCGAAGTAAACGGACGTGTTGTAGATAACGTTTTCCATATCACCATAGTGAATTGTTAGCACGTCAGCTCCTTCGGCTTGCTGATTTGGCATCTAGTGAGATTGATTATATCGCAGCACATGAGGCGGGCGTTATCGGCCCGCGGTAGATGTGATTGATGACCAAGGTTTGTATTCTGTTGCTTTATTAATCAGTTCACTCGTTTAATCAGTTCGTTCATGCGCTAAGTTTGCCTTAGAAGCTATTTAGCGTAACGGTTGAGGTGTGGCGACTCATATTTAAATTGCAGTCACAAAGACACCTTTTATCGATTTCCCGTTGAAATACTGAATTGATAGTTTAAAAATAACTTAAGAGAGCCTTAAATCTCGGAGAAAGGATGTCGTATGAAAAACCTTCGAGAAAGATGGCGCGGACTAACAGTGCTGGGAGTTGTTGCATTTGCCGCTGCTGCATGACGGTTGCCCCGGTGCCTCATTTGCTGATATTGCTGGCGGTGGCGGAGACGGTGGACCGATTACGGAATGGTGTTCCGACGGTCGTTCGAAGACTGGACTCGTTCGGTGCGAGGACGGCAACCTTCGCTATTTCGATCCCGAAACTGGCGCCATGGTCACGAACCAGTGGCATAACGAATACGAAGCTGTCTGGTACTATTTTGGCGCTGACGGGATCGCGGTGTCGGGCTGGCAGTCTATCGGTGGGGACAAGTATTACTTTTACCCCGAAAGCCATGATATGGCATACGGCCGAGTTCAGATTGACGGCAAGAACTACTTCCTGAACACCCCTGGTGCCAACGCCGATGGCCGCATGCAGCATAGCGGCTGGCTCTATGACTCCATCTATGGAAAGTGGTTCTATGCGACCTCCAGTGGCGAACTGCTGACCGGTTGGCATAATATCGGTGGAACTTGGTATTTTTTCGACGAGTATGGTGTCATGCTGACCGGCTGGATCAACGTTTCGGGGACGTGGTACTACGCCAACGCTTCCGGTGCGATGGTCACTGGCTGGCTCAATATCGGCGGTACGTGGTTCTACCTCGATGGCTCGGGCGCATGGTTGCTAACGGCTGGCGCAGCCTGGGCGGCTCCTGGTACTGGTTCGGCGATTCCGGCGCGATGGCTACCGGCTGGTTCTTGGCAGGTGGCTCTTGGTACTATGCGAGTGGTTCGGGCGCATGGTAACCGGCTGGCTCAGCAATGGCGGCACGTGGTATTGGCTCGGAGGTTCGGGCGCTATGGCCTCTAACTCTTGGGCCAACGTTGGTGGAGTTTGGTACTGGTTCGACGATTCCGGCGCGATGGCCACCGGCTGGCGTCAGATCGGCGGCGCCTGGTACTACTTTAGCGGTTCCGGCGCTATGGCCCACGACTCCTGGGTCGGCGACTACTACCTCCAGTCTTCTGGTGCCATGGCTACGAATGCCTGGATCGGCTCCTATTATGTCGGCGAGGACGGTAAGTGGATTCCGGGCTACGGCCTAGTTTGGTATAAGAACGGTAGCAATGTTTACCATACGCATAAGTGCCGTACCGTTGGTAAGGACGCAAAGGGCTATTCGCAGATCTCTATTCAGGAGGCCCAGAGGCGTGGTGCTTCACGAGAGTGCAAAAACTGCCAGCAAATTGGCTAGCACATTACTGAGTTAGTTTTGATTGAGACCCCGTTGCCCTGAGGTGACGGGGTCGCTGCGTGATTGGATACCGTGCTGCTATGAAGAAATGCTCATTCGGGGTGCTGGTCTTTTCCGGCCTTGTTTCTTTGGGGCTCCTTTTGAGTTCGCCCTCGATGTTATACGCCCTTGATTCGAATAACACTGACGAAGGTTCCGCATCTAACGTTGCTATTGCTTCTGTTGAGTCAGCCATTGATGCTCAGCGCGATTCGACCTTCGCTGTCGAGCAGAACTCTCAGGTGGATAATGAGACCCCTTCTGAGGTTTCGAATCAAATTGTTTGGCATCAGGGTGGATATCACCCGAAGAAGGGGCTGGTTTTTGGCGTTGGGGCTTGTCCGACGGAACGATCGCTGTTTCTTCTTGGAGACATATAAACGGTAGCTGGTACTGGTTCGACGACGAAGGTCGAATGGCTCAGGATGGGTTGGTTCAAGTTGGGGGTGCGACGTATGCCTTCTCCTCTTCGGGCGCAATGCGTGTCGGCTGGTACCTAGATTCTACGGGCTCCACTTCTGCTTGGCGTTATTTCTCCGGTTCTGGCGCCATGGTAAAAGGCTGGCTTTCAGATGGCAGCAACTGGTATTGGCTGGATGATGAAGGCAAGATGGTCCACGACTCGATGCTACAGATCGGGGGAGCCACGTATGGATTCTCTTCTTCTGGCGCGATGCTTATCGGATGGCATCTTGATGCTTCCGTTTGGCACTATTTTTCCGGCTCTGGCGCCTGGTGAAGGGTTGGCTCTCGGATGGGGGTCGTTGGTACTGGCTTGATCCCGCAGATGGTTCTATGGCCACCGCTGAATGAATGCAATGGCACCTCTTATATCTTTAACAGTTCAGGGGCCATGCTATCCTCCCAGTGGGCACTTATTGACAACAACTGGTATTACGCTGACTCCAACGGCTTACTGCATGGAGGTTGGTTACTTCTAGGGAATTCTTGGTATTACCTGGATCCAGGAAGCCATATTATGCTCACGGGCTTTGTGCAAGTGGACTCGTCCACCTATTTCCTTACGAGCTCAGGTGCCATGGCAACAGGCTGGGCACTTGCTGATGGTACTTGGTATTACGCCGCATCAAACGGAGCTATTCAACGAGGGCGATGGATAAAGTCCGGAAGCGCCTGGTATTACCTTGATGATGTATCCGGCGCAATGCGTACTGGTGATTTTTCGGTAGGAAGCAAGCGCTATTTTTCTTATGATTCCGGTGCAATGGCATCTTCGTGCTGGATCAACTTGAACGATGGTATGGCATGGGCGAATTCGTCTGGAGCACTGAGCGAGCCGTTGCCTACTTCATCTGATGGATCTCCTGTAGTCGCTGATCGTACTGACTCGTCTTCATTGCCAGGTGTGATTCATATTGGAGATGCGGTTTTCTATGCGGATGCGAATGGTGTCGTTAACGTGGCGTCTGGTTGGATTATGTCGAAAGACGCTTCTGACGAAAGTGGCAATACTTGGTATTACGCATCTTCCAATGGTGTCCTTAAGTCTGGTTGGCAATATGTCAACGGTGCGTGGTATTGGATGGACCCTTCCACATTCAAGATGAAAACTGGATGGCTTAATGACGGCGGTACGTGGTACTGGCTCCAGCCTTCGGGTGCCATGTTTGCTAACGGGTGGCTGAAAATCGATGGCGTTGACTATTACTTCAATGCAAGTGGTGCATGGTTGAATACGTCTGGTTCTGTTTTGGGGGTCAATAGGTCCAGCTTGGTCAATTGGCTTATGAGCCACGAAAACGACGGCTATTACCGTGGAACACGCTACGACACGCACCTCAGCCAGGAAACGTGCATGTACCAAAGGGTGATCCGCGTTGGGACGGTTATACGGGCATGAATTGTGGTGGATTTGTATCGCATGCATATATGAAGCGGGCGGGAATTTAGCTCCCATTGCCGCCGAGCAGAGCCATTCCCCTTGGAGTGGAGGTCCCGGAAGGGGCGGCTGCGTAAACGCTTATCGTTGGTACGGCTACGCTATCGATACGTGTGCGAACGTGACTTATTTCAACTCTATTGATGAGTTGTTACGTAGTGGTTTGGCTCGTAAGGGGGACATTGTGTTCTTCAATCCTTACAACCCATATGCGGACGATAGTCACATTGGCTTTTTCTGGGGCAATTCGCCGAGCGAAAATTTGTTCTGGCATAGTGATGGTTATGGAAATCGCATCTCCGGTTTGACCGCTTTGGGCCCATCGAAAGTAATACTGATTCGTTAGAATTCCGAGTTGTAGGGGACTCTCTGGGCCCCCTACCTTTTTGACATCTGGTTTGAAAGTTTATTTGAAGTCGGTATTCTTGGGGGCAAGAGGAGGGGGCAATGAGCCTGCGGGTTCAACCTGCCGGTAAGTTCTTCTTTTCTTTGCAGCATTGCGCCCAACTATTTATTGTCCTAGATGGCATCTTGTCCTGTTAGATGTTCGGGAATCTTTCATAGCTATGCTGTAAGCTAGACGCAATCAAGAGCGAATGACGAGGTTTACATGAACAAACATCTTAAGTTGTTTTCGGCATTGTTGGTGCTGATGCTCTTTGCGCCCGTTTCTATGTTTGTATGCCCTGCGGATGCAGAGGCTGCTCAGACTCTGGTTGAGAATTCTTGGCGTTATGAGGGTGGACAATTAGTTTCAGATGATGCTTCTTCCGAAGAAGACGGAATAGCTTTATTGTCTATGGACGCTCTTCCGATGGGGTTACAGCTCAGGGCATTGACGTCAGCGAGCACCAAGGGCGTATTGATTGGGACGCAGTTAAAGCTTCTGGCATCGATTTCGCTATTCTGCGCGTTGGGTTTGGCGCTCCGTCTTTCGGCGGTCGAGTTGACTATCAATTAATCGAAATATTTCTGAGTGCGAGCGACTCGCAATTCCCTACGGCGTCTATGTCTATTCATATGCTTTTGATAATCAACAGGCAGCCGATGAGGCGTCCATGGTGATTGACTGCCTATCGGGGCACAATCCTAGGCTACCGGTGTATTACGATCTTGAGGACAAGACAATTATTGCAGATGGTCGTCAATCCGGAATTGCATCTAGAGCTCAGACATTCTGTAATAAGATTTCTAGTGCTGGATATAAGCCAGGCATTTATGCAAACCTAAATTGGTTTAACAATATATTGACCGACCCTGTATTTAAGAGCGGTTCTTGGGATCATTGGATTGCTCAATACAACTCCCAATGTCACTATACCGCCAGTTACAGCTTTTGGCAGTATACAAGCCGCGGAAAAGTTTCTGGTATTAGCGGAAATGTTGATATGAATTACGCGTATGTTGATGTCTCTCTTTATTACTGGCAGTTAAAAGAGGGCACTTGGTATTACGCAACCTCTGACGGCAAAGCGTATACCGGATGGTTGCGCCAGGGCGGAGCTGGTATTGGCTCGACCCCGACGCGGGCGGTGTAATGGCCACCGGCTCTACGAGTGCAACGGCTCCATGTACTGGTTCAACGCCTCCGGCGCGATGGCGACCGGATGGGTCCTCGACGGCGGCACCTGGTACTACGCGACGGGCTCCGGCGCGCTG
>ENA-OQEX01000440-OQEX01000440.1-human-gut-metagenome-genome-assembly--contig:-NODE-440-length-22443-cov-8.389944_pt1 | contig 22443 bp, 23 predicted proteins | sample MGYA00242802_ERZ504649 | MGnify/ENA primary metagenome ERZ504649 (study PRJEB26092, sample SAMD00036194) | human gut metagenome | host: Homo sapiens | study: EMG produced TPA metagenomics assembly of...
CAAATTTGAAAAGGACCTGACCGAGTTTCACGGCCAGAGCGGCATCGGCTGCATCAACATGGATCTCATCGCCGGGCTGCCCGGCGACAGCGCGGAGGGCTTCCGCGCCTCCCTGGAGCAGGTGCTGGACCTGGGGCCGGAGAACGTGACGGTGCACACTTTGGCCCTGAAAAAGCTCCCGGCTGATGGAGGAGGGGGCGGCCTGCCCTCCGGCGCGGCGGTGGCGGATATGCTGGATTTCGCCTGGGCCGCCCTGCGGGGGGCCGGGCAGAGGCCCTATTACCTCTACCGCCAGAAGTACATGTCCGGCTCCTTTGAGAACGTGGCTGGTGCCGGCCCGGCGCCGAGAGCCTCTACAACATCTGCATGATGGAGGAGCTGCACACCATCGTCTCCCTGGGGGGCGGCGGGTGACCAAGCTGGTGGGCGACCAGGCTGTGGTGGATGTGATCGATGGCCCTTCTTATGGCCGCTGCGATGGTGCAGCTGTGCTGAAGCAGGCCGAAGATCTGTATGCAGGAAAGTGAGGAAATCATGGCAAAGACAAGCAAGTTTGAAAACACGTTGATGGACATTGCGGACTTTGTGGACAGCAATGTGTATCTGCGCAGCATCAAGGATGCATTCACCGATTATGTTCCGTTTATCATTGCAGGTTCTTTTGGTTCGTTGCTGAATGCGCTGATCGCCAGCCAGACCACCGGCCTGGCAAAGTGGGTTCCAGCCCTCAGCAACCTGGCTCCGGCCTTCACCGCCATGAACTTTGCAGCCGTTTCCTGCATGACCATCCCCATCATCCTGCTCATTGCCATGAACCTGGCAAAGGCAAAAAAGATGCCTCCGTTCATTACGGGTGTGCTGGCGGTGATCTGCTATTTCGCCATGGTGCCCAACACCATCACAGTGACCATTCAGGAAGCGACCGGCAAGGCCAGTGGCCTGAGCGGCGGCGTTCTGGGTGCACAGGGCCTGTTCGTGGGTATGTTGGTGGCTGTGCTCATCACCAACCTGTTCCATTGGCTCACCAGTATTGAAAAGATCAAGATCAAAATGCCGGCATCTGTTCCGGCAGGCATTGCAAACTCCTTTAACATCCTGATTCCGGTATTTGTCATCATCGTGTTCAGCTCTGTTTTTGGCACCCTGTTCCAGCTGGCCACCGGCTCTTATATCAACGAGTTCATCTACGCCGTTGTGCAGGCTCCGCTGTCGGCTGCTGTGCAGAGCACCGCAGGCGTGGTCATCATGGCTGTGGTCTGCCAGCTGTTCTGGTTCCTGGGCATCCATGGCGGTCTGGTGGTGGAGCCCATCCGCAGTCCCATCTCCGCTGCCGGTCTGGCCGAAAACATTGCTGCCGTGCAGGCTGGCCTGACTCCTGCCTATCCGTTGACCCGTGGCTTCTGGACGGTGTTTGTTGTTGTGGGCGGCGCTGGCCTGACCCTGAGCCTGATCTTTGCCATCCTGATGTTCTCCAAGCGTGAAGATCACCGTGCCATTGCAAAGCTTTCGCTGCTGCCCGGCATCTGCGGCATTGGCGAGCCGATGGTCTTTGGCCTGCCGCTGGTACTGAACCCTGTGTTCGCCATTCCCTTTATCCTGAACTCCGGCATTGCAGCTGCTATCGGTCTGTTTGCCATTAAGATCGGCTTCATCTCCTGCAGCATCGTGGACGCACCGTTCGGTCTGCCGCTGTTCATTAATGCTACCATTTCCTATGGCTGGCATGGTGCCATTGTGCAGCTGGTGATCCTGATCGTGGGCACCCTGACCTACATCCCGTTCGTGCTGATGTCCAACCGCATGGCGGAAAAAGAAGCACAGAAAGAGCAGTAAGCAAAGGAGAACGAAATGGGATTTCCGCAGAATTTTCTCTGGGGCGGTGCCACAGCAGCCAACCAGTATGAGGGTGGCTACGCGGAGGACGGAAAAGGCCTTGCAGTCGCGGATCTTATTACCGATGGCAACAAGGAACAGCCGCGCCGGATCTTCTACCGTTTCCCGGATGGACGTGAGGGAACGATCGGGCTGGGCGAATGCATCCCGGCGGGTGCACAGGGCATCCTGAAGGATGACTATTACTATCCCAGCCATGTGGCCACCGACTTCTACCACCACTACAAAGAAGACATTGCTCTGTTTGCAGAAATGGGTTTCAAGGTGCTGCGGCTCTCCATTTCCTGGACACGAATCTTCCCGAACGGAGACGACCAACAGCCCAACGAGGCAGGCCTTGCATTCTACGATAAAGTGTTTGACGAAATGCTGACTCATGCATTGAGCCGCTGGTCACCATCCTGCACTTTGATATGCCGGTGCACCTAGCCACGGCCTATGGCGGCTGGGCAAACCGGAAGCTGATCGATTTCTATCTGCGCTATGCCAGCACAGTGTTCCAGCGTTACCGCAATAAGGTCAAATACTGGGTCACCGTGAACGAGGTGAACGTGCTGGGTGGTTACTGGACACTGGGCCTTTCCAACGATGCAGCATCGGAGGCCGGAAGCAAAAAATCGTATAATCAGGCGAAACGCCGGATGCAGAGGCAGGGCTGAAATTCCAGGCACTGCATCATTTGATGGTAGCTTCGGCATTGGCAAACAAAGCGGCAAAGATCATCAACCCGGATTTCCAGATGGGCGCGATGCTGCGCTGTCCGGCATTTATCCGGCCACCTGCCACCCGGAAGATGTGTTTGGAGCCTATGCGTTCCGGCGCAAGGCACTGCTGTTTTCGGATGTATTGTTCCATGGTGAGTATCCCAACTATGCACAGTCGATTTTTGACGAATATGGCTTTACGTTAAAAATGGAGCAGGGGGATGCAGAAATTTTAAAAGCGTATCCCTCGGATTTCCTGGCCTTTTCCTATTACCGAACCACCGTGTTTGACCGCTTCTCGGCCAACACCACGACCACCGGCGGCCAGCAAGGCGCGCCCAACCCCTACCTGCAAACCACGGCATGGGGCTGGCCCATCGACCCGGACGGCTTGCGCTATGTGCTGAACGAGCTGTACGACCGTTACCAGAAGCCGCTGTTTATTGTAGAGAACGGCATGGGTGCAAAGGATACGGTCAATGCGGACGGTACCATTGAGGACGACTACCGCATCGACTACCTGCGCGGCCATATCCGTGCCATCAAGGAAGCCATTGAAAAGGACCATGTGCCGGTAATGGGCTATACGCCCTGGGGATGCATTGATATCGTTTCGGCAGGCACCGGCGAAATGGCAAAGCGCTATGGTATGATCTATGTGGATATGGACGACAAAGGCCATGGCACATTGAAGCGTTCCCGTAAAAAATCATTTTACTGGTATCAGCATGTGATTAAAACCAATGGAGAAGAACTGGATTGATTTTGAAGGATCAGCAATTTTGACAGCTATCCGAACTGCAATCAAAAACCTGAGAAGATAAAATCTTTCCAACGAGATAAAACAGTTCAAAAGCAAATCAAGCCCATCGCTTTCTGTAATGGAAGGCCGAGGGGCTTTTTGTGTAGCTTGAAAAATTACGAATGGATGAGTATAATAATAAGGAGAACGACACTTCAGCTTGAAAAGGGGTCTATATGGCAAGGTTTGTACCATTTATCATAAAAACAGACGGCAGTCAGAATATCAGTGTGAAAATCGTGCGCATGAAAAAGTCTGACGCGGTACAGACTGAAAAAGAACCCGTCTGGCAAACAAGCTGGTTGTCAGATTATATTCAGGATGATGCCTTTGAAAAGTATGCCTTAAAGACGAGTGATGGCGAATTAGTTGCGCTGGCTGCATACGAAATATTGGAAAATGACGTGATGGTTCACATTACCTACATTGAGAGCCAGCCGGAAAGCAATCCGACAATTGTTGGGCATTCTAAAAAGTATCAGGGCATTGGCCGGGTGTTGATTGCGTACGGAATCAAGCTGTCGATTGACCATGAATGCGGCGGGACGGTCACGTTCGAGGCAAAGGTTCCGGAGCTGGCAGAGCATTATGTCCGGGACTATGGAGCTTGTCCATTGCCGAGTTTTGGCGGAGCACCGCGTTATGAACTCTCTGGTGAGGCAGCAATGAACATCTTTGTAACTTACTTGAAATGAGGTGTGTTTGATGAGTGCAAAAGAATATTTTCAGCGTGATGCAGAGCGTGATGCATTTTATCGCACATTTTATCAAATTTGCAGACGCTTTAATGTCACATGGTCAACAGCAACTCCGGAAGTCAGAGCTTTTATTGAAGAAGCTACTCGTGTGACCTATGAGCAGGAAAAGGCAAAGCGGAACGGAGTTTCTCTTAGTACAGTGAAGCCGTTCTTTGGAGATACAGCGTGCTAAAAGAAAAGCACACCGTTGCCGTGAACGCCCTGCAATTTTGGCACCCGCTCAGGCTACGATCAAGAACCCCCGCAAGTGATTGCGTGAGAGCTTGAAAGAGCACAAATAAAAAAGTGCCAATAAAGCATAACAAACACCCCTCGGTTTCTACAGCGGGAAGCCGAGGGGTGTTTTATGGTTCACGTTATAAATGCAGCAGGCTGGGTGTTGGAAAAAGTACGCATTTAGATATCGTCAATTGGGAACATGGGGCGCATGATGCGCTTGAAGGGCAGGCGGCGGGTATCCTGCAGGGTAGCGCCGTCGGTCAGGGACATCACGCACAGCGCGCCCTGCTGGGTCGGTTCAGGAAAGGCGTAGCCGGTCTTGACGATCACCACATCGTAGTCCATCCAGTCCACCCCGGCGGCAAGGGTCTGATGCCGCTCCACAAAGATGGTTCGTGTCAGTGACGATGATGTCAATGGGCAGGCCCTCTACCGACACGGTGGCACAGCCGCCAAAATCGCCATGTTCAGCAAACAAGACGGTGCCCTCTTGACGGCCCAGATGCTTCAGGGTCACAGTGAGCTGTACCGGCTCGGTCAGGGAGTCCAGACCCATGCCAAGGGTCAGAGGCAGGGTATCACCAATGGTATGACCGGCCAGCAGGGTATAGGCGGCGGGGTCCTGAATGGCAGCAAACAACAAGCGTTTGCCTTGCAGGGCTTCGGGTTTGGCCAGCACTTGCCGCAGCACCCATGTGTTGGCACCCATGGCACCGCTGGTGGTGTTGTCGCCGGAGTCGGTGAGGAAAGCCGGCTTGCCAGAGCAGTGCAGCACGGTCTGCAGAGCCTCGTCCGGCTCCTGCGTCAGGCCGGTGTAATGGAACTCGTGGCGGCGCTCCCACACAAAGGCTGCCAGTTCATCGACCTTTTGCTCTGCATAAGTACGAAATTCGTTGGAAGAAGGTACAACTACTACGCCGCAGCCAGCTACATCGGTATCGTGCCGGATGTAGCCCACGTGCCAGCTGGCACTGAGGATGCGGTTATCCTTTTCAATCTCGTCCATATACTGATTAATGGAGCGAACCGGTTCGTCGGCGGAGACGCTCTGCTCGCCGCCTAAAATCAGCGGCAGCTTGCGGTACACGGGAGTGATGCTGCGGCGGTGCTCCAGCAGTTCCAGCAAATGAGAGCAGACAAAGTGAATGGTCTGCTCTACATCGGTGTGAGGAGATTCACGATAACTGCGGATGATGGTGGTGCCCTCTACATATTCCCTGCACAGGTTGCCGTGGGGGTCACACACTACCGCAATGGGCAGGTAGGGGCCTACGATGCGGCGTACTTCCTTTAAGATATGATGGTCGCCGGAGCCGATGCCTCCACCTCGCTGGCTCCGTGCAGGTGCAGGTAGATGGCATCCAGTTCGGCAAGGTGCTCCCGCACGGTCTGCAGAATGGTGGACTCAATGTACTCGAAAGCGGTGCGCTTCATCACGCCGTTGGAACCGGCATTGGCGTCCAGCGCCGGTACAAGGGTCACATCCGGGCGGTCAAATACATCACCCAGCTGCAGGTGCGCGACGCAGTCCTGCCCAAAGTGCAGGCTGACATCGTTCAGGTCGCACTTTTTGGGGATGTTCTCGTTGGCCTCTAAAAGAAAGCGTGCAACAAGGATATGGAACATACAAAGTACCTCCTGTATCAAGTGGATCACGGTGGAAAGAATCTATAAGACATTATAATATAATATAAGATGATTTGCAACTGGACGGCAGGCAGAATTTGACGCGGAAAGACTGGATTTTACCACACAATTGTGTTATGCTCATATAGTATAAGAATATCTGCCTTTGGAGGAACAACACTATGCTGGTGCCGGACAGTGCGACCCCGCTTTATCTGCAGCTGGAGGAAATTCTGCGGCAGGAGATCCTTTCCGGCAGCCGCCGGGAGGGCGACAAACTTCCTACAGAAAATGAACTGGTGGAACAATATAAAGTGAGCCGCATTACGGTGCGGCGAGCAGTTGAGGAACTGTGCAAGGAGGGGCTGGTGGTGCGCCACCCAGGCAAGGGCACTTTTGTGACCGGTGTGGTGATGCGCAATGATCTGGAGGAGCCCCGCGGCTGGACGGAGAACGCAGTGGCTAATGGGTACAGGCCGTCCACGGTGTGCACGGATCTGAGCATGGTGCCCGGTGCAGAGGTATGCCGCCTGTTCGAGCTGAAGCATGGTGAGGAACGCTATTGCTGTGCCCGGCGGGTGCGTGCGCTGAACGGCAAACCTGCAGTATATGAGCTGGATTACTTCCCGCCACAGGATGCAGAGTTTCTGACGAAAGAGCTGTTGAGCGGGTCGGTGTTCCGCCTGCTGCGGCAGTGGAAAAAGCTGCGGGTCATCCGTGAAAAAGAAACGATCATCCGAGTGCGGTATGCCGGTGCAGAAGCGGCAGCTGCGTTGGGCCTTGCAAAGAGACAGCCGGTCGTGTACACTCGCACCTGCTATCTGGACGGCAAAGACCGGGTGGTGCTAATGAACGAGCAGTATATTGACAGTGAACGCTATATGATTCGCACCGGCGGGCACGAACTGCGGCTGGATGAAACGGAAGAAAATGAGCAGAAATGAGAGCGACGGTAAAAAGGGCTGTGGGGCGGCCCTGTGAGGAAGAACTATGAATGCGATTGAACGGAAACGCTATATTCTGGACGAGCTGCAGCGCAATGGCAGTGTGGTGATCACGGACCTGGCAGAGCGTATCCAGGTGTCCTCTATGACCATTCGGCGGGATCTGAACGCTATGGCAGAGGACGGCATGGTCACGCTGGAACACGGCGGGGCAGTACTGAACAACGGTTCACTGTTTGAGTGCAGCATCAGCTTTAAAAGCGAGATCAATGCCGCTGAGAAAAAGCGCATTGCAGCCAAATGCATGGAGTATATCAACGAGGGCGACTCTATTTTTCTGGATACTGGCACTACGCCCAACGAGCTTGCCATGCTGCTGCGCGGCAAACGCAATATCAGTGTGCTTACCCACTCGCTGCTGGTGGCCAACACCGCCGCTACCATGCGGAACATCAAACTCATCATGTGCCCGGGTGAGTTCCGCGAAAACTCCATGGGCTTTTTAGGGCCGCTGACCGATGACTTTATCCAGTGTTTTCAGATCGACACCCTGTTCCTCTCACTGGAGGGCATCGATCTGAACGACGGCATCTCGGTGGTGGATGTGCAGGACGGCCACACCAAAAAGGTGCTGGTGGAAAAAGCCAAGCGGGTGATCTGCATGGCGGACCATACCAAGTTCAACAAATCGTTCTTCTATAAGATCGCGCCGATCACGAATGTAGACCTAGTGGTGACAGATACGGGTCTGGATGAGGCTACGCAGGAATTGTTCCGGCAGAACAATATCCCGCTTGCGCTGGCCTGAGAGTGTTTACAGCTGAAAGTAACATAAAATAACATGAAAAGAATGAATTTCCCAAGACAAATGTTAATTTTTGACGGGAAATTCATTCTTTTTTACGTAAATAGGGCGATAAATTCGTGAATGTGACATAAAAAGTAATTTTCTGTTTGTGCAAAGTAACAAATAATAACATTTATGAACAAAATATAACAAAAACGGATTGACTTTGACCGGGAAAGTGCTACAATGTAGAAAAGACGATGAGCGGTCAAAACCACATGAATTCTGCGGGTTTTCGTTGCGGCCGAGCGGTGAAGATACTTCACGGCAGCTCATTGAACAAAATGTAAAATGTAACATTTTGTAACATTTGCTGTACGAAAGGGAGGCACTTACTCATGGGCAAATATACAAAGATGTCCCAGCAGGTCCTGGAAAAGGTCGGCGGACTGAGCAACATCACCTTTGTTGAACGCTGCGCAACGCGGCTGCGCATTCATTACGCCAGCAAATCCAAGGTGGATGTGGAAGCGATCAAGGGCATTGAAAATGTCGTGGGCGTGGTAGCAAAGACCGGCCAGGTGCAGATCATCATTGGACCGGAAGTCAACGATGCATTCAACGATTTTCTGGAGGTCTCCGGCTGGAGGCCTACCGATGACCGTCCTACGGTCGTAGAAGAAGAGCCCGAAAAGAAGGGCTTTATGTATTGGGTCAACAAGTTCGGCAATTTCAGCGCGGCTGTCTTTATGCCGATCGTCCCGGCCCTGATCACAGGCGGCCTGATCCTTGCTATCAAGAACCTGATGGTCAACTACCTTGGCATGGGCGTTGACAGCGGCACTGCAAAGGTCTGCCTGGCTATCTTCAGCGCCGGCTTCTCCATGCTGCCGGTCTGGATCGGCTACACCATGGCCAACAAGCTCAAGATGGAGCCTATCATGGGCGCATTCCTGGGCGCTGTCCTCGTCAGTAGCTCGATCAGCGGTGTCGAAGGTCTGGATTTCTTCGGCATCCCCATTCCTGCAGTGGAGTATACTTCCAGCGTGATGCCCATTGTTATGGGTATCATCCTGATGTACTGGGTGGACAAGCTGCTCAAGAAGATCATCCCCGAATGGTGCGTTACTTCTTAAAGCCGCTGCTCACCATGCTGATCGTCGTTCCCATCACCCTGATCGTCCTTGGCCCGATCGGCACTGAGCTCAGCGATGTGGTCGGCAGTGTCATTCAGGCGTTCTTCAACAGTGCCAGCATCATTGCTATGCCGGTCTGCTCTGCAATTTATCCCTATCTGGTCATGCTGGGCATCGATAAGGCCATTATGCCCATTGGTGCGGCGGGCCTCGCAAGCATGGGTTATGATCTGGTTTATCTCCCTATGGGCTACATTTCCAATCTGGCAGTCGGCGGCAGCGCACTGGCTGTTGCCATGCACCTCAAGGACAAGGGCCGCAAGGGCATGATCGCTTCCTTCGGCGTCACTGCACTGTGCGGCGTTACCGAGCCTGCTTTCTATGGCTCCCTGATCATGCGTCCCCGTGTACTGATCGGCACGGCTATCGGTGCTGTGGCCGGCGGTCTGATCGGCGGCATCTTCACGCTCAAGAACTATGTGCTGGGCGGCTGCCCGGGCTTCCTGTCGCTGCTGTTCTTCCTGCCCCCGGATGGTTCTATGGGCAACATGGTCGTCGCCCTGGTCTCCGGCATCGTGGCTGTGGTGGTGGCATTCATCGCATGCACTGTCATCCTGAAAAAGTCGTACAAAGAGGATGTCTGATCTCTGTTTGAAACTTTAAAAGCTGGTTTCAAATCTCAAAGTGCAAAAAGCCAAGCATATTGATGCCTGTCGCCGCTGCGGCGGCGGGCATCAATGTGTGCTCGGACTTCTTAAAGGAAAGGAATTCTACAATATGGCAAAGCAGAAGTTTCTCTGGGGCAGTGCAACTGCCGCGTATCAGTGCGAAGGCGCTTGGGATGAGGATGGCAAGGGTCTGGGCGAGTGGGACGTGTTCTCCCACGGGAATCCGCTGAACCTGAACGGCGCTACCGGTGATGTCTCCTGTGATTTTTATCATCGCTATAAAGAGGATATCGACCTGATGGCCGCCGGCGGGCAGAATACCTACCGCTTCTCCATTGCATGGGCACGCATCCTGCCCAATGGCCGGGGCGAAGTGAACCCCAAGGGCATTGAATTTTACAACAATGTGATCAACTACTGCCTGGAAAAGGGCATTGAACCCAATGTTACGCTGTTCCACTATGACTTGCCCAACGCCATTGCAGAAGAAGGCGGTTGGGAAAAACGCTCCATCGTGGATGATTTTGAAGCCTATGCCAAGGTCTGCTTTGAGGCCTTTGGCGACCGGGTCAAGCTGTGGAGCACCATCAACGAGCCGAAGTATTATGCCTACTGCACGAACATGGTGGGCAACTACCCTCCGAACCACAAGCTCGACTTTGACCGCTATTTCAAGCAGATGTACTACGAGGTGCTGGCCAGTGCCAAGGTGGTGGCCCTGTACCACGCCATGGGCTTGAAAGGTCAGATCGGCATTGTGCATGACAGCAGCAATGTGGAGATCGCACCGGGCACAAAAGAGCCGGAAAAAGTCCGCCTGCTGGGCGACCTGTTCTACAACCGTCTGATCCTGGATACCTCTATCAAAGGTGAACTGCCCGGTGAGCTGATCCCCCTGCTGCGGGAAAACGGCATTGAGAACGACTACATCAAGCTGGACGATGCGCTGACTTTTGCCAAGGGCAAGGTGGATTTTATTGGAATGAACGTCTACAACCGTATGTACCTGACCGACTGGTCGCAGGGCGAGACGGAGGTATTCCACAACAACCGTGGTGCAGGCTCCAAAGCAAGGAGGGTATGCGCATCAAGCTGGTACGAAACGGCCATTGCCCCCGACACCAAGCGCAATCTCTGGGGCCGTGAGATCTACCCCAAGTGCATGTACAACACCCTGATGGAGATCCGGGAGCGCTATGGCGATATCCCGGTGTACATTACCGAGAATGGCCATGGCTGCTACGAGACGCCGGACGAGAACGGCTATGTGCAGGACGATGACCGCATTGAAATGATGCAGGGCTACATCGACTATATGCTTAAGGCCAAAAAAGAGGGCTGCAATGTGCTGGGCTACTATGCATGGTCCACCATGGATCTTTATAGCTGGGTCAATGGCTACGAAAAGCGCTACGGCTTTGTGCGCGTGGACTTTGACCATGACAACAAGCGGACCACCAAAAAGAGCTATTATTGGTTCAAGAATCTGATCGAGGAATATCAGAAGACCGAAGAGGCAGGCGAGTAACAGAAAAAGGCTTCCCAAAGGCCGGGCTGTATGCCAAACACAGGAAATAAAAAGCGAGAGGTGCAAGAGATGAAACAGTATGATATCCGCCTGGCTAAGGTGCCGCAGCCGCCCAAGGACTGCACCGGAGAGCCGGTAATGCTGACCGATGCCACCATTCAGGAGCGCCTTGACAAGGTGCTGCAGGGCATGAAGAATCGCGGCCTTGAGCAGCTGGTGGTATACGGCGACGCCGAGCACTGCGGCAATTTCCAGTACCTGATGGGTTATTTTACCCGTTTTGAAGAGGCTCTTCTGGTGCTGGATGCCAATGGCACTGCTCACTTTGTGCTGGGCAATGAGAACCTGAACAAGGCGTCCAAAGCCCGTATCCCGGGGCAGGCCGTGCATGTTTCACTCTTCTCGCTGCCGAACCAGCCCAACCGTGCGGATAAGACGCTGCGCGCCCTGCTGGAGGAAGCCGGCATCGCCCCGGGCCGACGCATTGGCATTACGGGCTGGAAACACTTTACCAGCCCGGTGGAAAATAACGAAAAGCTGTTTGATATCCCGGCCTTTATTCTGGACGCCATTCGCGCGTCACCGGCGGTGATGAAAACCTGTTCAACGCCGGTGACCTGTTCCTGGGCGAAGGCGGTGCACGCACCACCAACAATGCCAACGAGATCGCGCACTACGAGTATGGTGCCGCACTGGCTTCGGACGGTGTGCTGGATGCCATGGATCTGTTGGCCCCCGGCGTAGCCGAAACGGCGCTGGGCGCACAGCTCAACCGTCAGGGCCAGCACAACAGCATCGTTACCATTGCCGCCAGCGGCCCGCGCTTTATCAAGGGCAATATGTTCCCCACTCAGAACACGGTCAAAGTAGGTGACACCATTTCACTGACAGTCGGCTATCCGGGCGGCTCTTCCAGCCGTGCGGCCTATGCCGTGCGTGACGCTTCGGAGCTGCCGCAGGGCGCGCAGGACTATGTGGAAAAGGTGGCCGCGCCATACTTTGCCGCCTACACTCGCTGGCTGGAAGAAATCCATGTGGGCATGACCGGCGGCGAAATGTTTGATAAAATAGAAGAGATCCTGCCCCGTGCAGTCTATGGGTGGTCGCTCTGCCCGGGACATCTGGTGGCCGAGGAAGAGTGGCTCTGCTCCCCGATCTATGAGCACTCCACTGAGGTGCTTCGCAGTGGCATGATGCTGCAGATCGACATTATTCCCTCGGTGCCGGGCTACGGCGGCAGCTGTGCCGAAAGCACGGTAGTGCTGGCCGACGAAGCTCTGAAGGAGCAGATCTGCCAGCAATACCCGGAGATGTGGCAGCGGATGCAGGCGCGCAGGCAGTACATCATCCAGCAGTTGGGCATTCAGCTCTCGGAGGATGTTCTGCCCATGTGCGGCACTGTGGCTTACCTGCGGCCCTATCTGCTGGATAAGGAACTTGCCTTTGTGATCCGTTGAGTTTCCCCCTTTTGTTCTGTCAGCAATTCGCACGCTCTGTAATTTTGGCACCCGCCCAGGCTGCGATCAAGAATCCCCGCAAGTGATTGCGTAAGGCTTAAAAAAGCACCAATAAAATAAACGAACCGCCCCGGTTTCCGCAATGGAAGCCGGGGCGGTTTTTTATACAAAAAAGAAATCGTTTTTTTGTAGCTTTGATGAATTGGCGCAGAGTCATTGACAGCAGAAGGCAGAAGCGTATCTTTGAAACAGAAAACGGAACCGGGCTATAAATAGCATGTTTCTTTACCTTGCGAGGACACTTTCGTTTTGATGAGGCACGACCCGGTGTGCCGCTTTTTTCATTTGCGGAGATAAAATACAAAAAGTACGGATTATAGTACACATTATCTGTTATGCTCGGTACATGGAAGGCACACACCGGAAAAGGAGCAAAAATGCGAAGGACGTTGAATAAAACAAGGTTTTTGGCCGGTAAAACGGACCCGGAAAATACCAGCCTGTGGCTGCCGCTCTGGATGCATCTGTGGGATACGGCGGGCATCATGGAGCGGCTAGTCCGGCAGTGGCTCCCCGAAAGCGTAAAACGGGCCATGGGCTTTGAGCGCGAGGAAGCGTTGCTCGCACATGCCCGGTTTTTGGGTGGAATCCATGATATAGGCAAGGCTACGGTAGCCTTTCAGGCAAATATCCTGCGCACCCTGCCGGAGGCGAGGCAGCGGCTGGAAACGTTGACGCCGCTGGACTGTCCTGAACAGAACCGCCGGGAGTCGCCGCATGCCCGGGCGGGCGAGGCAGTCCTGCTGTGGGATGACTGCCCCGGCGGGATCGCCTCCATTGTGGGGGCGCACCACGGCAAGCCACAGAGCTGCGCGGCGGTCGATGATCAGTTAGAGGGTTGGGAGAGCAACTACTACCCCAAGGGACAGAAAAAGGTCTGGGAGGACTTCTGGACAGAACTGCTCATGACTGTTTTGCAGGACTGTGGCTTTGACGACACAGCGGAGTTGGATGATCTGAATCCGCAGGAGGAAGTGCTTCTGACCGGACTTCTGATCATGGCAGACTGGATCGCCAGCAATACGGAATACTTTCCCCTGATCCCGGTAGAGGAGTTGGGCAGCATGGAGGATTACCCGGCGCGGGTGGACAGGGCTTGGGAAAAGCTGGCGCTGCCCTTCCCGTGGGAGGCACAGCCGGGCATCGCAGACCCGCAGGAGTTTGCGGTGCGGTTCGGCTTTGCGCCCAATGCGGTGCAGAGGGCTGTTTTGGAGGCTGTGGATACCGCAGCGGAACCGGGCATCCTGATTTTGGAAGCACAGATGGGCGTGGGTAAAACCGAGGCGGCGCTGGCCGCTGCGGAGGTCATGGCCAGCCGGTTCGGGCTGGGTGGTGTCTTTTTCGGGCTGCCCACACAGGCCACGGCAAACGGCATCTTTCCCCGGCTGCTTGGCTGGGCAGACACACAGTCTGAGGAGACGCTGCCGCAGGCTATAAAGCTGGCACACGGCATGGCAGAACTGAACGAGTGCTATCTGCGGCTGCAGGGGCGCGGGGTGCAGTTGGAGGAGGACGCGCAGGAAGCGCATCAGGTGCAGGTACACCAGTGGTTTCGGGGAAACAAGCAGGCACTGCTGGCAAACTTTGTGATTGGCACAGTGGATCAGTTGCTGCTGGCGGCACTTGCCCAGAAGCACGTTATGCTGCGGCATCTGGGGCTTGCGGGCAAGGTGGTCATTATTGACGAGTGCCACGCCTACGATACCTACATGAACTGCTATCTGGACCGCGCACTGGAATGGCTGGGCTGGTACAAGGTGCCGGTCATCCTGCTGTCAGCCACCCTGCCTGCCCGGCGGCGCGCGGAACTGGTCGAGGCTTACCAGCAGAAAAAGGCTGTCCCGGACGCCCCATGGAAAACCAGCTGCGGCTATCCGCTGCTGACATGGACGGACGGCGCAGAGGTAAAGCAGACGGCCATCCCACCAGACGCACCCGGTAAAACGGTGCAGCTGACCACGCTCACAGAGCCGGAGTTGCCCGCGCTGCTGCGCCGGAAGCTGGCAGAGGGCGGCTGCGCGGGAGTGATCGTCAACACGGTCAAAAAAGCGCAGAAGATCGCGCAGCTGCTGCGGGAAAGCCTGCCGGACAAAGAGGTGCAGCTGTTCCATGCGCAGTTCCTGATGCCGGACCGCGCAGCGCGGGAAAACCAGCTGATGGCACGCATTGGCAAGGGCTCTGCACCGGAGCGCCGGAACGACCTGATCGTGGTGGGCACGCAGGTGATGGAGCAGTCGCTGGACATTGATCTGGATGTTCTTGTTACAGAGCTTTGCCCCATGGATCTGCTGTTGCAGCGCATCGGACGGTTGCACCGTCACCGCCGCAGCCGCCCCGCCCCATTACAGCAGGCCTGCTGCGCGGTGCTGGACACCGGGGAAGATGCCTTTGATGCGGGCAGCGAGGCGGTATATGGACAGTGGTTGCTCTGGCGCACCCGGAAGTTTCTGCCCCGGAGCATCCGCTGCCGGAGGAAATCTCTCCGCTGGTGCAGCAGGTCTACGGCTGGGAGCGGGAAGCTCCCGGTGGAGCGCAGGGGGAGGAAATGCGCTGCGTATATGAGCAGACGCAGGAGAAAAAGAAAGCGCGCGCCGAGGCGTACCTTGTGCCGCAGCCGGAAACGCACCGGCTGGCGCAGTTGAATACGCTGGACGACTGGATGCAGAACGAGGGTGCCCGCTCCGACCCGGCGGCGCGGGCAGCAGTGCGGGACGGCGACCCCTCGGTAGAGGTGCTTGTAATGCAGTGTCGGGCAGACGGCAGCATCCACTTTCTGCCGTGGCAGGAGGGTGGCAGCGCCGTAGCTGCTGACAGCCCGCCCCCGCCGGAAACGGCACTGAAGATTGCCCGGCAGAAGCTGCGGCTCCCGGCGGTGTTCGGCAAAGCGTGGAAGGTGGATAGGGTCATCCGGGAGTTGGAAGCGGATAACCGCAGCCGCCTTGCGGCGTGGCAGCTGTCGCCGCTGCTGCACGGAGAACTGATCCTGCTGCTGGATGAAAACCTGACTGCCCGGCTTGCGGGCATGGAACTTTGTTATGACCGTGAAAACGGCTTATATTACCAAAAGGAGGAAACGGATGAAGGAAATCGAATTTAACCTGTTGACGGAGCCGTGGGTCCGGGTTCGTCGGCCAGACAATACGGTGCAGGAAGTTTCTTTGACGGACGCACTGCTCCATGCGCAGGATTATGTGGATCTGGCAGGCGAAATGCCCACGCAGGATGCCGCCGTGCTGCGGCTGTTGCTGGCGGTGCTGTTCACCGTGTTCTCCCGGGTGGATGCAAAGGGGAAACCCCAACCGCTGGCACAGAGCGATGATGCACTGGAGCGCTGGAGCGAGCTGTGGCAGCTTGGGCATTTCCCGGCAGAGCCTGTCCGGGACTACCTGGAGCAGTGGAAGGACCGCTTCTGGCTGTTCCACCCGACACACCCCTTCTGGCAGGTGCCGCAGGCAAAGATCGGCACGGAATACGGCGCGGCCAAACTCAACGGTGAAATGTCGGAAAGCAGCAATAAACTCCGGCTCTTTCCACTGTATGCGGGGCAGAGCAAGGAGCAGCTGAGCTATCCGCAGGCGGCGCGGTGGCTGCTGTGCGTGAACGGCTATGATGACACCTCCGCGAAGCCAAAAGGAAAGGGACTTCCGTCAGTAGGAGCCGGGTGGCTGGGCAAAATCGGTTTTATTCAGGCACAGGGCGATAATCTGTACGAGACCCTGATGCTGAACCTGACGCTGCTGCGCGACAGCCGGGAATGCTGGGGCGAAAGCAAGCCCTGTTGGGAATTGGAAGAACCAAAGAGCGCGGAACGGACAGAAATTTGCTGCCCGGACAACCCGGCACAGCTGCTCACCCTGCAATCCAGAAGGCTGTTGCTGCACAGGACAGGGGAGAATGTGGATGGGTTCTGTCTGCTGGGAGGAGATTTCTTCCCCAGAGAAAACGTCTTTGCCGAACAGATGACCATCTGGCGCACGATGCCAATCAAGAAAAATGAACCGGTGGTGTTTGTGCCCTGTCGTCATGACCCGGCTAAACAATTCTGGCGGGAGTTCCCGGCTGTCTTTTGTCAGGACAGCGGGCATCGCCCGGGCGTTGTATGCTGGATCGAAAAGTTGCAGGAAAAGAGATTGAAACTTCTGGATCCCCGCAGAAAGGTACATTTCCGTATCTCCGGTGTCCAATATGGCGATAAGGACTTCTTTGTAAATGATTCTTTCAGCGACAGCCTGACCTTTCAGGCAGGGATTCTGGATGAGATAGGGCGTCCATGGCAGAGTCGGATCGTCAGAGAAATCGAGCGCTGTGAACAGACAGCGGCGCTGGTAGGACATTTTGCGCAGGAACTGGCAATTGCCGCCGGTGACCGGAATGAAAATGCAGGCGGCGCGGTTCGTGCACAATTCTACTTTGCAGTGGATCAGCCTTTTCGGCAGTGGCTGCAGGCGATCGACCCGGAGCAGGACGACCCGGATGAGGCAGCGCTGCGCTGGCAGGCGCAGGCGCGAAACATCGCGGAAAAGCTGGGAAAACAGATGGTGATGGAGGCCGGAAATGCCGCCCTGAAGGGACACCGCATTGTGGTGGATAAGGATAAAAAGACCGAGCGCACCATCCTGTATACCTCGCCAAAGGCCTATAATCGTTTCCGCACAAGGCTTTGGGAGATCTATCCCAAAACAGAACCATAAAGGGAGAATTGTATGAAAACACAGGACGTCAAACTGTATGCGGCGCAGCAGCTGCACAGGCTTCAGTCTCTGCCGGACAACCAGCGGCGGGCAGAGCTGGCAAAGCTGCGTCGGGGCATCGGCCACGCACCCGGCGAACTGCCGGAACTGTGGGGAAGTTTTTTGCTGGAAATGCCGGAAAGCTTTCAGGGCCGCAGTGCTCCCTCGGCGGCAGAGTGGGCGGTCTACCTTGCCCTGACCCTGTATGCTATGCATCAGCAGGGGAACGACCGCCCCATGAACTGCCTGGCAACACACTGGGGCGTGCGGTGCGGCAGCTGGCAGAGCGGAACAGTGCCGGACAGGACTGGACCGAGGCCAGTGTGCTCCGGCGGTTCAACGCGCTGGCCACCGCAGAAGAAATTACCGAGATCAGCTACCATCTGCGGGGCATGATCCAGCTGCTGAGCGCGGCAAAGGATGGCGGCATCCCGCTGGACTATCCGCAGCTTGCGGCAGACCTGTATGAATTGCAATGCACCGACCGCGGTATGCGCAGACCCCCGCCAATGTTCGTCTACGGTGGGGACAGGACCTGTACCGCGACCCGAAGCCTGCACCGGATGAGAAAGAAAAGGAGAATTGATCATGAATAAGCGCCTGTATGTTGATTTCCACATTTTGCAGACCGTCCCGCCCAGCTGCATCAACCGGGACGATACCGGCAGCCCAAAAACGGCAGTGTACGGCGGTGTGCTCCGCGCCCGGGTATCCTCGCAGGCATGGAAGCATGCCATGCGCGCAGCCTTTGCGGAGAATGCTCAGCTGGACGTGGGCAAGCGCACTAAAAAGGCCGCAGAACTGGTGAAGGCGCAGATCCTTGCACTGGCCCCGGAACTGGATACGGACAAGCTGGCAAAAAAAGCGCTGGAGAATGCGGGCATCAAGAGCGACGATAAGGGCACCAAGGCACTGTTCTTCATGAGCACTGCGCAGGCAAAGGCATTGGCAGAGCTGGCTGTGGAGGGCTCTGCGGATAAAAAGCAGTATCGGGATGCCCTGAAAGCGGCGCCCTCGATGGACATGGCGCTGTTTGGCCGTATGGTGGCAGATGACCCTTCTCTGAACTATGACGCCGCTGCGCAGGTGGCACACAGTATCTCCACTCATGCTGTGCAGAACGAGTACGATTACTTTACCGCCGTGGATGACTGTCAAGCAGAGGACAACGCCGGTGCAGGCCATCTGGCACGGTGGAGTACAACTCCTCCACCTTGTACCGCTATGCCACAGTGAACGTGATGGAGCTGGCCGGGCAGCTGGGTGCAGCGCAGGCCGCGGAAACGGTGCGGGCCTTGGTGAGGCGTTCCTCTTCTCCATGCCCACCGGCAAGCAGAACACCTTTGCAAACCGCACTCTGCCGGATGCGGTATATGTGACCTGCGGGAGGATCAGCCGGTGAACCTGTGCGGCGCATTCGAGCGTGCCGTGCCCCGCAGTGCGCAGGGGTATGCCGCGCCTTCCAAGGCGGCACTGGCACAGTATGCGCAGCAGATGTACAGCAGCTTTGCCGAGGCCCCGGCGCAAAGCTTTACCGTGGGCAGCGGGCTGGAGGAACTGGCTCCGGCGCAGACGGCAAAGGCTATGCTGGACGCACTGGAAAAGGCTGTCCGGGATGCACTTGCCGGAAATGAGGTGGGGTAATGGCAACGCTGTTGCTTCGGCTGGCAGCGCCTTTACAGGCGTGGGGCGCGGACTCCAAATTTGAGACCCGCAAGACGGGCCGTGAACCCACCAAGAGCGGCGTGATCGGCCTTTTGGCGGCAGCTCTGGGGCTGCGGCGGGACGAGCGCGAAGCACTGCTCCGATTGACCGGGCTGCGGTTTGGCGTCCGCGTGGAGCGGGAAGGGCAGCTGCTGGTGGACTACCACACGGCAAAGACGCAGGATGAAAAGACCTCTTATGTGACCTACCGCCATTATTTGCAGGACGCCGTGTTTCTGGCCGGGATCGAAAGCACCGACACTGCACTTTTGCAGCAGCTGCAGCAGGCGCTGCTGCACCCGGCCTTTCCGCTATATCTGGGCCGCCGGTCCTGTCCGCCCACCCTGCCGCTTTGTCTGGGACTGCGGCAATGTTCTTTGCAGGAAGCACTGCAGACAGAACCGCCGCTGTGTCCGGGACGGCAGAGCCGGATCTTGTTGGACGCCGATCCGCTGGAGCCGGGCACGGCTCCGCAGCGGGATGTGCCGGTGAGCTTTGACCCGCATCATCGGCAGTACGGCTACCGCTCGGTACGGGAGCTTTGGCAGAAAGTGCCGGACAGCCCGGAGACTACGGAGCACGATCGTTCCGGGAATTGTAAAAAGGGGGGCGAGAGAATGTATTTATCACGAGTAGAACTAGATCCCACCCGCCGCAGCACCATGGCTGCGCTGTCGGCACCGCAAAAACTGCATGGCGCAGTGGAAAGCGCTTTTGCAGGGGAGCGCCGCCGCAGACTGTGGCGGTTGGATCGTCTGGGAGAGCGGTTGTATCTGCTGCTGCTCAGCGAAGATGCGCCAGAGCTGTCCGGCGTGGTGGAGCAGTTTGGCACCGGAGCGGCTGCGGAGACCCGCAGCTACGACCCGCTTTTGCAGCGGGTGGAGCCGGGCAGCTGCTGGCAGTTTCGGCTGACCGCAAACCCCACCAAAAGCTGCAAAGACCCCCAAAACCCCGCAGCGCGGGGAACTGTAGCCGCACATTGCACGACACAGTACCAGAAGCAGTGGCTGTTGGAGCGCGCCGCAAAGCACGGCTTTGCCCTGCGGGAGGAGGAATTTACCGTGACCCGGGTGCAGTGGCAGCACTTTGCCAAGCACGGCACCCGGCCGGTGACCCTGTTGGCAGTGACCTATGAGGGCATTTTGCAGGTGACCGATGCAGAGCAGTTCCGGGCACTGCTGTGTCAGGGCATGGGGCGCGGCAAGGCCTATGGCCTTGGACTGATGACCGTTATGCGCGGAGGAAACTGAGATGGACGAGATGCCGGGCATGATCCGGCCGGACCTGCAGGCGCTGCCGCAGGTGAAAGACCGGATGACCTTTCTGTATCTGGAACACTGCACCCTTGGCCGACAGGACGGCGCAATCACCGTTACAGACGAAAAAGGGATCGTTCAGATCCCGGCGGCGGGCATCTCGGTGCTGCTGCTGGGGCCGGGTACACGGGTGACCCACCGTGCCATGGAACTTATGGGTGACACGGGCGTGGGTGCTGTCTGGGTAGGTGAGCACGGTGTGCGGTATTACGCCCATGGCCGTCCCCTGACCACCCACTCGCAGCTGTTGCTGCGGCAGGCAGAACTGGTCAGCAACACCCGCAAGCACCTGGATGTGGTACGCAAGATGTATCAGCTCCGTTTCCCGGACGAAGATATCTCCCGGCTGACGATGCAGCAGCTGCGGGGACGCGAGGGCAGCCGTGTGCGGCAGGTATACCGCAAAGCTTCCAAGGATACCGGTGTTCCGTGGAGCGGCCGACTGTACCGCCCGGAGGATTTTGCATCGGGAGATGCCGTCAATCAGGCGCTTTCTGCCGGGCACGCCTGTTTGTACGGTCTGGCGCACGCGGTGATCGTGGCATTGGGCTGCGCCCCGGGTCTTGGCTTTGTTCATGTGGGGCACGAGTGCTCCTTTGTGTACGATATTGCCGACCTGTACAAGGCCGAGGTGACCATTCCCATCGCCTTTGAAGTGGCGGCACAGGCTCCGGACGACCTGCCGGCCGTAGTGCGCCGCCGGGTGCGGGATGCCATGGTAGAGCATCATATTCTGGAGCGCATGGTGCACGATATCCGGTATCTGCTCCTGAATGCGGATGAGCGGGAACAGGAGCCGGAAGCTGTTTATCTGTGGGACAACAAAGTGGGCACTGTGGCCAACGGCATCAATTATTTTGAAGAAGAGGGTGATGAAACATCGTAGTTCTCACCATGACGAACTGCCCGCCAAAACTGCGCGGGGATCTGTCCAAATGGTTGTGCGAGATCAACACGGGCGTTTATGTGGGCAATGTGAGCAGCCGCGTGCGGGATGCCTTGTGGGAGCGGGTGTGTCAGAACCTGAAAAACGGACAGGCAACACTGGTGTTCACCACGGCGGGAGAGCAGCGGATGGATTTTCGCACCCACAATACCGCATGGGAAACCGTGGACTTTGACGGGATCACTGATGCGACGACCGCTGCCGCAGGCCGAACAAAACCAAATCGACCTGAAACCCGGGTTCAGCAAAGCGGCACAGCAGCAAATGGTGCGGAAAGCGGGCAGAACAAAGCCGAGCACAGGCAATTACACCGTGATCGATCTGGAAACCACCGGCCTGAAAGCCGCGTCCGATTCCATCATCGAATATGGAGCGCTGCGGGTCCGGGACGGTGTACCGGTGGAGGAGCTGACCATGCTGGTCCGCGTGGAAGAAAACGTTCCGGCAGAGATCACAGCCCTGACAGGACTCAGCGCTGCGGAATTGCAGCAGGGAACAGAACCACGGGAAGCGCTGAATAGCTTTTTGTTGTTTATTGGCAAAGACCCACTGGTGGGACATAATATTGCCTTTGATCTGGAGTTTCTGCGCATGACCTGCAAACGATATGGCTTTCCGGCACCGACCAACCGCCAGATCGACCTTGCACAACTTGCCCGCCGAAACCTTACAAGGATCGCAAATTATAAGCTGGTGACGCTGGCACAGCATTTTCAGCTGGCAGAAAAAGTGGAGCATCGCGCCCTGCCGGACTGCCGTCTGATACAACAGGTTTATTGCAAACTGAAGGAAACAGCGGTACAATAGCAACAGGAGGCACGGTGCTACGGGATCTTTTTAGTCTTTTCCCCGCACATGCGGGGGTGATCCCATGGGACTATTCGATTACAACTTTGGGTTCTTTTCCCCGCACATGCGGGGGTGATCCTGGCTACAGCAGTCCTTTCTTGCAGCAGAACAGGCTTTTCCCCGCACATGCGGGGTGATCCTAGCTTTCAGTGTCTTTGCCGGTATCCTTATCACTTTTCCCCGCACATGCGGGGGTGATCCTGCTCAGACAATCGGGCATTGCCGTCCACGCTCCTTTTCCCCGCACATGCGGGGTGATCCCATACCGATATGTAGCCGGATATGTTACAAAAAACTTTTCCCCGCATACGCGGGG
>ENA-OQEX01000442-OQEX01000442.1-human-gut-metagenome-genome-assembly--contig:-NODE-442-length-22399-cov-2.775548_pt1 | contig 22399 bp, 23 predicted proteins | sample MGYA00242802_ERZ504649 | MGnify/ENA primary metagenome ERZ504649 (study PRJEB26092, sample SAMD00036194) | human gut metagenome | host: Homo sapiens | study: EMG produced TPA metagenomics assembly of...
GAAATTATAACAGATAAAACACGTGATTATGATTTACAGAAAAAGTATTTAAATATCAGACGTTAAAAGTGGAAGAGTGTTGGATGGTTGATTACACATCAGGAAATATAATGGTATTTGATTGGAAGAAAGGATGTTTTCATATGTTCAATATATTTGAAAAGAATTGTTTTGAAAATTATCCTGGATTAGAGATAGATTTTTCAGATTTAAAAACCCAAAATACAATAGATTTTTTGTTCTAACATCATCAGATTAAAAAAGGAGAATAATGCAATGGTTCCAATCGCACATATAGAAAATGATTTTCCAACCAAATTCGGTATCCCCAGCAGAGTGGCCGTGTAGGGGCGCTTAAAGCGAGAATTGTATTCGAGCCGGAATATCGAAATGTGGATGCCTGCCGTGGTCTGGAGGAGTTTAGTCATATCTGGCTGATCTGGGAGTTTTCGGAGGCAAAGAGGACAAAGTGGTCACCGACTGTCCGCCCGCCCAGACTTGGGGGAAATGTGAGAAAAGGAGTTTTTGCCACAAGATCTCCCTTCCGTCCCAATTCCATAGGATTATCCTGTGTGAAGCTTGAGAAAGTAGCTCTGGATGAGCCGGACAGCCCTGTACTTTATGTAGAAGGTGCAGATCTGATGAATGGAACACCGATTTTCGATATTAAACCATATATTCCTTATGCGGATTGTCATCCGGAAGCAACAGGAAGTTTTACCGAATATTCCAAAGATCATCATCTGAATGTAGAATTTCCCAAGGAGCTTCTGGAAAGAATACCCGGGGAAAGCAGAGAGGCTCTGATCGCAGTGCTTGCAGATGATCCCCGTCCTGCTTACCAGAATGATCCGGAACGGTCTTACGGAATGCCTTTTGGAGAGAAGGACATTCATTTTCGTGTGGAGGGAGATATCCTTCGTGTTTATAATGTGACAGAATTTGTAAAAAAACAGCAGGAATCTTCGGCAGATTGTGGAAAATAACCATTTTCGGATATTTCTGTAAGAAAGGCTTGCAAAATTGGCGTTTATTCAATACAATATTAAACAGACTTTATGTTGGTAGAGTGACAAAGACTGATGGGAGATCGGTCTGAAAATATTTAGTGACATATGAGGAGCAGGAAAAATGAAGAAAATTGTTAAATTCGGAGGAAGTTCTCTGGCAAATGCAGAACAGTTTCAGAAAGTAGGGGAGATCATCAGAAGTGATGAGAGCAGACGTTATGTGGTTCCGTCCGCTCCCGGAAAGAGATTTGACGGAGATACAAAGGTTACAGATTTACTTTATAAATGTTATAATACTGCAGTTGAAGGGGAAGATTTCATCCCGATTCTGCAGGAGATCAAGGGAAGATATTATGAGATTATCCGCGGACTGAACCTTGATCTTTCTCTGGAAGATGAATTTGCTCAGATCGAAGCTGATTTCAAGGCACAGGCAGGCACAGACTATGCAGCATCCAGAGGAGAATTTCTCAATGGTAAGGTGATGGCAGCATATCTGGGTTATGAATTTGTTGATGCAGCGGATGTGATCCGTTTTGATAAGAACGGAAATCTGGATGCCGAGAAGACAGACAGACTTCTGTCCAAGAAGCTGGCAAAATGTGAACATGCCGTTATCCCTGGATTTTATGGCGCTGGTGAAGATGGAAAAGTTAAAACTTTCTCCAGAGGAGGTTCTGATGTAACCGGTTCTCTTGTGGCGAAGGCTATCAAGGCAGACCTTTATGAAAACTGGACAGATGTTTCCGGTTTCCTGGTAACAGACCCACGTATTGTTAAAAATCCGGAAGTGATTGAGAGCATTACCTACAGAGAACTCAGAGAGCTTTCTTATATGGGTGCAACTGTTCTTCATGAAGATGCGATCTTCCCGGTTCGTAAAGAGGGAATTCCGATCAACATCAAAAACACAAACAGACCGGAAGACAAGGGTACTTTTATTGTTGAGAGTACATGCAAGAAACCGAAATTTACAATCACAGGTATTGCAGGTAAAAAGGGATTCTGCTCTATCAATATTGAAAAATCCATGATGAACAGTGAGGTTGGTTTCGGACGTAAGGTACTTCAGGTATTCGAAGATCAGGGAATCAGCTTTGAGCATGTTCCATCAGGAATCGATACAATGACTGTATATGTACATCAGGATGAATTCGAAGAGAAAGAGCAGCAGGTAATCGCAGGAATCCATCGCGCAGTACAGCCGGATTTCGTAGAAATGGAATCTGATCTTGCGCTGATCGCTGTTGTAGGACGTGGTATGAAATCCACCAGAGGTACAGCAGGAAGAATCTTCTCAGCACTTGCTCATGCAAATGTAAATGTGAAGATGATCGATCAGGGTTCCAGTGAGCTGAATATCATTATCGGTGTGGAGAACAGAGATTTTGAGACTGCGGTAAAGGCAATTTATGATATCTTTGTAATTACTCAGATCTAATTGAGAATTGCAGGAGCTCCTTCACAGCGGAGTAATTTGTGGATATGATGTTTACCAATTATAAGATAAACAAAATAATGGACCGTCAGAAATCAGCATAGAGATTTCTGGCGGCTTTTTATATTATAGGAAATTACTCCGTAATGTTCCTATAACATAAAAAAGCCTCCGGGCAGGATCGCACTGCGACGGAGCGGAATTATGTCGCTGAAGCGACCTGTTGTAGGCGGAGAATCCTGCAAGCAGGATTCTTTCTTGAATTCAGGAGTTTTTACATGATGATGAATTCTGTGTTATAATGAACGGACGATGTTGGGTAACTATTTGATAGCTATTGTTGCGTGAGGTGTTTTCATATGGATAAGCCGGTGGTTCGTATTTCCGTCAGAAATCTGGTGGAGTTTATATTAAGAAGCGGGGATCTTGACAATCGGGGAGGATCTTCTGACAGAGAAGCAATGCAGAAGGGCAGCAGACTGCACAGAAAAATACAGGGCAGGATGGGAAGCCATTACAGAGCGGAGGTTTCTCTTAAATATAAAACAGAATATGAAGATGTAGGTATCCAGGTAGAGGGCAGAGCTGACGGAATCTTCACAGAAGATGGACAGTGCTGGATCGATGAGATCAAGGGTGTTTATGCAGATGTCAGTCAGTTGGAGAAGCCTGTGGAGGTTCACCGTGCACAGGCAATGTGTTATGCCTGGATCTACGCACAGGAGCAAAAACAGGAGAAGATCGGAGTGCAGATGACATATGGGAATCTGGACACAGAGGAGCTTAAGTTTTTCAGAGAGGAATATACGCTGGAAGAACTCGGACTGTGGTACCATAATCTTTTGGACAGGTATCATAAATGGATCACATACCAGCTTGCATGGAAAAAAGAACGGAATGCGTCCATGAGTGATCTGGAGTTCCCTTTTGAATATCGTGAGGGACAGCGAAAAATCGTATCCGGTGTATATCACACTATATCCACAGAAAGACAGATTTTTATCCAGGCACCTACAGGAGTAGAAAGACCATGTCCACGATCTTTCCGGCAGTGAGAGCAGTTGGTGCAGGACTGGGGGAAAATATTTTCTATCTTACAGCAAAGACCATTACCAGGACTGTGGCTGAAGAAGCTTTCTCCATATTAAAGGAGCATGGACTGAAATTTAAGGTGATTACCATTACTGCGAAGGAAAAGCTGTGCTTCTGTGATAAAACAGAATGTAATCCTGAGAACTGTCTGTGGGCGAGAGGACATCTGGACAGAGTGAATGATGCTGTTTTTGAACTGTGGACTACGCAGGACAGTTATGACAGGGATACTTTGCTGGAATATGCGAAGAAATGGCAGGTGTGTCCCTTTGAAATGTGCCTGGATCTGGCAGTCTGGGTGGACGCTGTGATCTGTGATTATAACTATGTATTTGATCCCAATGTTTATCTGAAAAGATTTTTCGGGGAGGGTACTTCCGGAGAATACATTTTTCTGATCGATGAAGCTCACAATCTGGTGGACAGGGGAAGGGAAATGTACAGTGCTCATGTGGATAGAGCGGATGTACTGGAGGCGAAGAGACTGGCCGGGGATTACAGCAAAGGTCTGGTGCGAGCACTGGAAAAAGTGAACAGACAGCTTCGAACTCTGGAAAAGGAGTGTACAGAGTACGAAATCCTGCCAAATCCCGGAGCAGTTTCTCTGGGAATGCTTCAGGTGATGGGGGAGATGGACAAGCTCTTGGAGGAACTTCATGGAAAGGAACTTCCGGAGCAGCTGCTGGAATTTTACTTCTGTGTGAGAGATTTCCTGAACATTGATGAACTTCTGGATGAAAATTATGTGGTTTATACAGAAATGGGAGAAGGGGGAAAGGTGATTTTGCGGCTTTTCTGTGTAAATCCTGCAGCAAATATTCATAGATGTCTGGAAAAGGGAAAAAGTGCGGTGTTCTTTTCTGCGACCCTGCTTCCCATGGATTATTACCGTACACTTTTAAGCACCAGAAAGGATGACTATGGGATTTATGTGACCTCTCCTTTCAGGCAGGAGAACAGGTGCATTCTCACAGGACGGGATGTGAGCAGCAGGTATACCAGAAGAGGATATGAGGAATATCACAGGATCGCATCTTACATTGCCAGAACTGTATGGACAAGAAAAGGAAATTATATGGTATTCTTCCCTTCTTATAAATTTATGGAAGATGTTCTGGAAGTGTATGAGAATGAGTTTTCAGCGGAATGGGTTCGCTGTATTTCGCAGACATCGGGGATGAATGAAAGGGAGAAAGAGGAATTTCTGGAGGAATTTTCTGCAGCAGAGGGAACGCTGGTAGGATTTTGCGTAATGGGCGGGATTTTTTCAGAGGGGATTGATCTGATGGGAGAGAAGCTGATCGGAGCAATCATCATAGGGACTGGTCTTCCTCAGATTGGAACAGAAAGGGAGATCCTCAGGCAATATTATGATAAAAAGGGTGTGAATGGATTTGATTATGCATACAGATATCCGGGGATGAATAAGGTGCTGCAGTCAGCCGGGCGTGTGATCAGAACCCAGGAGGACACAGGGATCATACTTCTGCTGGACGAGAGATTTGCAGGGAAAGATTACAGGAATCTGTTTCCTGCTGAGTGGTCTGACAGGGGAAACTGTACTTTAAATACTGTGGAAGAACAGCTGGGAAGCTTCTGGAACAGGATAAGAGAAAAGAACTGAACACTGATACTGAGATTCTGAGAACGGAGTGAACAGTAACAGATTCTGGTCTTTGCTGGAAAAAAGATAAAAATCTTGCTATCCTGAATAAAACAATATATACTTTGCTTACTGTGAATGGGATGTGAAAAGAAACCGTAAAAGGAGTTTTGCATGAGAAAAAATAGACAAACAGCGAAATATCATATTAAAAGTTATATCATAGCCGGAAGTCTGGCCGGAGCCATTTCCATGGTACTGGCTTTGCCGGTTCCTGTTATGGCTGCACAGCAGAGCCTTGCATCTGTCACTGGGCAGGCACAGATTCAGCCCATGGGAGACGGAAGTGGCAAATATATGATGAAGAGTGACGGATTTTACTGTCTGGATGTGAATGGCGCCGGAAGTACCCAGGCGGAGATCCATTATTTTCAGGATTATGAGATAGACGGAACTGTATTTGAAGGATATTATTACCATGATGCAGATGGAAAATTCAAAGCCTGCAGTCCTCATATGGAGCATCTGAAAGGTGTTGCAGTGTTTGGGGATAAGACAGATGAGGAAGCTGATACACAGAATGCCCAGAAGGCAGAGAAATTTGACGGATATTACTTTGTGAACAATCTGGGGCGTCTGTCAGCAGCACCGCAGGTAAGGTATATTGACAATCTGGCAATAGACGGGATTACTCTGAACGGATATTACTATTTTGATGAAAATGGCAGACTGGTAACCGAGCCAGGTATCCATTCGCTTGAAATGGACTGTTATGAGATGAATTTTGACGGAAGCTATTATTTTGGCGGTACAAATGGCGCCCTGCTTCAGGAAAGCACAGTGACGGATGATGGTTTTATTGTGGATGATACGGGAAAGATCGTGAATATGGATGATCTTGGGATGGATAATCTGAAGCCTCAGCTTGAGAAGATGCTGTCCGGATATCAGGGAACCTGGAGTGTTTATGTGAAAGACCTTAATGAAGAAAAGGAAATCCTGATCAATGATACTTCCCTTTATTCTGCAAGTCTGATCAAAGCCTTTGTAATGGCAAAGACCTATGAGGACATGGAGCAGGTAAAGGCAGATGAGGCAAAGAAATTAAATACTGCAGATACAAAAATTGTAGATGTAAAATTAAATGACCTGCTGTGGAATATGATCACAGTCAGTGACAATGAATCCTGCAATGAACTGGTGAAGCTTCAGACAGATTCCCTTGATTTCAAAAAAGGTGCGGAGGATATTAACAAATATCTGGAAAAAGAGGGCTATACAGAGACAAGTGTGCAGCACACCCTCCATCCTGCAGCATCCGCACAGGAGAGTCTGGGTGGCAGAAACATGACTTCTGTAAAAGATTGCGGCACTCTGCTTGAAAAAATCTACAAGGGGGAATGTGTCAGCAAAGAGGCGTCAGAAGAAATGTTAAATCTTCTGTCAAATCAGGAAAACACCTGGAAAATCCCCCAGGGACTTCCGGATGGAATAAAATCTGCCAACAAGACCGGCGAGACAGACCAGGATCAGCACGATATCGCAATTGTCTATGGCGAAAAGACAACTTATATCCTATGTGTGATGTCTGAAAACTGCCCGGAGAGTACGGCGGTGACGAACATACAGAATATTTCAAAGATTGTATATAATTATTTGAACCTGTAGCCGCCAGACCTACGCGGAATGATTGATTTTACAGGAAAATCATGTATAATACCAACGAACTATGCCTATAGAAAAAGTTTGACCGAATCAGGCTGTGAAACAACTATTCAATTATGAGCAGATAGTCAAACGGATGATTTTATCCGCTTGATTCAGGAAAGTCAGGAGGAAGAATTTAAATGCGAGTTGATGCGGACGATTTTGCCCGACCTTGCAGCTGCGGCAGGGAACACCAGATTGCAGTGAAAGAGATTTTGATAGAAGCCGGAGCTGTAGAGAAGCTTGAAGAAGAGATGTCAGAGGGAATGCTCAGAGAGTACATATCCCCGCTGGTCATCTGCGATACCAATACCTATGCAGCAACAGAAGAACTTATGGAGGATATCTATGACAGGTGTCAGGTACTTGTTCTGGATGCAGAGGGACTTCAGGCAGACCGGCATGCAATAAAAATTGTGGAGAACAACATGGAAGAGGACATTGACCTGATCCTTGCAGTAGGAGCAGGCACGATCCATGATATCAGCCGTTATATTGCACATAATTACAAAGTACCTTTCATTTCAGTGCCTACCGCAGCAAGTGGAGATGGATTTGTAACAACAGTAGCAGCAATGACCCTGGATGGAGTAAAGAAGACTGTGCCTTCAGTAGCTCCGATTTGTGTATATGCAGATACAGATATTTTTTCAAAAGCACCACAGTGCCTGACTGCAGCCGGGATTTCAGACCTGATGGCGAAATACATCTGTCTTGCAGACTGGAAGATCGCGAACCTGGTCACCGGAGAGTATTTTTGCCGCGAAACTGTAAAGCTGGAAGAGAAAGCGTTAAAAACTGTGAAATCTTCGATTCAGGATATTACAGAGGGAGAGGAAGATGAATGCGAACAGCTTATGTATGCGTTGATTCTTTCCGGACTTGCAATGCAGATGATTGGTAATTCAAGGCCTGCGTCCTGCGCAGAACATCAGGTCACGCATCTGTGGGATATGGAAGTGATCAATGGTCCGCTGGATGCACTTCACGGTGAGAAGGTTTCTGTAGCAGCACTTCTTGTACTGGAAGAATACAAGCGTATCGCTGCGGCCATCACACAGGAAGATGTCACGCAAAACCCTATGAGAATGAGGACGAGGAGCTTCTGAAAGAAACCTTCGGAAAGAAAGGGGTTCTGGAGGAGATAAAGAAAGAAAATGAGCCGGAACTGCTGGAGTCCATTTCTCCGAAACATCTGGAAGAGTGTCTGGATGGGATCGCAGAGATCATTGACGAACTTCCCAATGAGCAGGATATGTTTCATCTGCTGGAGAAAGCAGGATGTGCGAAGACAGTCTATGATATCGGACTTGATGAAGCAGCTGTTCTGCCAAGCCTCCGACTTGCTCCTTATACAAGGAGAAGATTAAGTTTATTGAGAATCAGCAAAATGCTGGAAATCAGAGGAGAATAATATGATGCGTGTTGGAATGGGATATGATGTACACAGGCTGACCGAAGGCAGAGATCTGATCCTGGGTGGTGTGAAGATAGACTGGGAGAAAGGCCTCCTGGGACATTCAGATGCAGATGTACTGATCCATGCAGTTATGGATGCACTTCTGGGAGCAGCAGCACTGGGCGATATCGGAAAACATTTTCCTGATACAGACCCTGCATATAAAGGGATTTCCAGTATTCTGCTGCTGGAGCATGTGACGAAGCTTTTGAGAGAACACCACTATGAGATCGGAAATATAGATGCAACGATCATTGCACAGAAACCAAAGATGGCACCTCATATTCCACAGATGAGAGCCAATATGGCGAAAGCAATGGGAATCAATGAGTCTCAGCTGAACATTAAGGCACTACAGAGGAAAACTGGGATTTACGGAAGAGAAGAAGGAATTGCGTCTCAGGCAATTTGTCTTCTTAATGAAAGAAAAGAGAGTTAATGATAGAGAAAACTGGAGGAATAGAACATGAAACTTTTTAACACACTGACACGTAGAAAAGAAGAATTCGTACCTCTCGAAGAGGGAAAAGTTCGTATGTATGTCTGCGGTCCGACTGTATACAACCTGATCCATATCGGAAATGCACGTCCGATGATCATTTTCGATACCGTACGCCGATATATGGAATACAAAGGCTACGAAGTGAATTTTGTATCCAACTTTACAGACGTTGATGACAAGATTATTAAGAAGGCTATCGAAGAAGGTGTAAGTGCGCAGGAGATTTCCGAGCGCTATATTGCTGAATGCAGAAAAGATATGGACGGCATGAATGTGAAGCCTGCAACAACTAATCCGCAGGCAACACAGGAAATCGACGGAATGATCAGTATGATCCAGACTCTGGTTGATAAGGGATATGCTTATCCGGCAGCAGACGGTACTGTTTATTTCAGAGTTAAGAAGTTCAAAGAATATGGCAAACTTTCGCACAAGAACCTGGATGATCTGCAGTCCGGCTTCCGTTCTCTGCAGGTATCCGGTGAAGACCAGAAAGAAGATCCACTGGATTTTGTTCTCTGGAAACCGAAGAAAGAGGGAGAACCATCCTGGCCTTCACCATGGTGTGATGGACGTCCGGGATGGCATATTGAGTGTTCTGTTATGGCGAAAAAATACCTTGGTGATGAGATTGATATCCATGCAGGCGGAGAAGACCTGATCTTTCCTCACCATGAGAACGAGATCGCACAGAGTGAATGCTGCAACGACAAAATCTTTGCAAAATACTGGATGCACAATGCATTCTTAAATATTGATAACAGAAAAATGTCCAAGTCTCTTGGAAACTTCCGTACTGTTCGTGAAATCAGTGAACAGTATGACCTGCAGGTGCTTCGTTTCTTCATGCTGAACGCCCATTACAGAAGTCCGCTGAATTTCAGCGCAGATCTGATGGAAGCTGCAAAGAATGCATTAGAACGTATCACAGATGCAGCAGCAAACTTAAAGGACAGAAAAGCAGCAGCACAGACAGAAACTGCAACAGATGCAGAGAAAGAACTGCTTGCACAGGCACAGGAATTCGTAAAGAAATTTGAAGAAGCTATGGATGATGATTTCAACACAGCAGATGCACTGGCAGCAATTTTTGAACTGGTTAAATTTGCAAATACAAATGTATCAGAGGCAAGTTCCGCAGAATTTGCAGGAGCACTTCTTGACACAATGGTGAAATTATGCGATGTACTTGGTCTGAAGGCTGTGAAAACAGAAGAAATCCTTGATAAAGAAATCGAAGACCTGATCGCAGAGCGTCAGGAAGCAAGAAAAGCAAAGAATTTCGCAAGAGCAGATGAGATCAGAGATGAGCTTCTGGCTAAGGGAATCATCCTTAAGGATACCCGCGAGGGAGTAAAATGGAAACGAGCTTAAATGATATGAGTGAAACAAACGGACTTAATGAAGAGAATTTGAGTAGTTTGAAAGGTTTGCTTAATCAGGTATTTCGTTTGGAAGATAAAGACTTGCGAACCTATTCTCCGCTGACATTGGCGTATATCGGAGATGGCGTCTATGAACTGGTGATCCGCACGATCCTTGTAAAAAAAGGCAACTGTCCGGTAAACCAGCTTCACAGAAAAGCCAGCAGTCTGGTTAAGGCAGGAACCCAGTCTTCCATGATGGAAGTGATTGAACCCATGCTCACAGAGGAGGAACACAGCGTTTACAGAAGAGGAAGGAATGCTCATTCTCCTACAATGGCCAAACATGCAACCATGGCAGACTACCGCAGGGCAACAGGGTTTGAAGCTCTGATGGGCTATTTATATTTAAAAGATGATTTCAGCAGGATCATAGAACTGGTCCGTGCAGGGATCGGAGAGGATAAGATATGAGTGAACAGATAGAAGGACGCAATGCGGTTCTGGAAGCCTTTCGTTCCGGCAAATGTGTAGATAAGCTTTTTATCCTGGACGGATGCCAGGACGGACCGATCCGCACTATTGCCAGAGAGGCAAGAAAAAAAGATACGATTATTAACTATGTGGCAAAAGAACGTCTGGATCAGTTAAGTGAGACAGGCGCACATCAGGCGTAATCGCTCAGGTGGCAGCCTATGAATATGCAAGTGTAGAAGATATTCTTGCGAAGGCAAAGGAAAAAGGAGAAGATCCCTTTATCTTTATCCTGGATAATATTGAGGATCCTCATAATCTTGGTGCGATCATCCGTACAGCAAATCTTGCAGGTGCACATGGGTGATTATTCCCAAGAGAAGAGCAGTTGGACTGACTTCCACAGTTGCCAAGACTTCAGCAGGTGCATTAAACTATACACCTGTTGCAAAGGTTACCAATCTGGGACATACCCATCGATGAACTGAAAGAACAGGGCATGTGGTTTGTATGTGCGGATATGGGCGGTGAAACCATGTACAATCTTAACCTGACAGGTCCGATCGGCGTAGTGATCGGCAATGAAGGTGAAGGTGTAAGCAGACTGATTCGTGAGAAGTGTGATTTCGTGGCATCTATTCCTATGAAGGGTGACATTGATTCCCTCAATGCATCTGTGGCAGCCGGAGTACTTGGATATGAGATTGTACGTCAGAGACTGCAGAAGAAATAAGTTTATCTCAGTCTGAGATAAAGGCTTCGTGAGGATGTGCAGCGATTATTAAGAGGAATTTTTGCAGCAGAAAATTATTCCACAATATTGTTATGCTATAAGAAGCCCTCTGGGCGAATGATAGAGATTTTCAGAAAACGGAAGGGTTAAATTGATGAAACAGTATGACGGAATTAAAGATGAAGAATTAATTTCCCGTTTCAAAAACGGGGAATCAGAAATCCTCGACTATCTGATGGAAAAATACAAGAACATGGTCCGCAAGAAAGCAAGGACCATGTTCCTGATAGGCGGGGAGAACGATGACCTGATACAGGAAGGCATGATCGGACTGTTTAAGGCAGTCCGCGATTACCAGCCGGACAGGGATGCTGCATTCCAGACCTTTGCCAGTATATGTGTGGACAGACAGATCTACAATGCCATCCAGAGTTCCAACAGGCAGAAGCACCAGCCGCTGAATTCCTATATTTCCCTCAGCGAACAGGATGGGGAAAATGAAGAACATCTTGGAGATAACTGGGGAGAGAACCCGGAGTCTATCATTATTGACCAAGAGAATGTCCAGAATCTGGAGCAGGAGATAACAGCAACGTTAAGTCCAATGGAGAACCAGGTTCTTGAATATTATCTGGCAGGAAACGGATACGGAGAGATTGCTGGATCATGGGAAAAACACCCAAATCCATAGATAATGCATTACAGCGTATCCGAACCAAGATCAGAGAGCAGTTGGAGCAATATCAAAAATAGAAAGATATCTGTATAAAACCCAAAAATAAAAATCAAAAAGTTAAAAATAGGGATTGACAATATAAACAAGTTCTGGTAGTATATTTAAATGTGAGCGGTAAATCCGACACAATGCTGATGTGGCTCAGAGGTAGAGCACTTCCTTGGTAAGGAAGGGGTCACGGGTTCAATTCCCGTCATCAGCTTTTTTTTATTGCTTAAAAATAAAGGATTTCTTGAACTTCAGTAACTCAAAAGTAATCAGAACAGAAGTTTTGATGTTTTTTGATGTACTTTTAAGAACTGTTTGTACTTCCAGAATGACAAGAGATATGTTATACTTACAGTGTTGTCCAACCGATACCCGGCAACGGGAGGAGGTGAAGTCTATATGGAGAATCTTGCTATTTCTTTTCTTGTCTCCTTTATGGCAAGCATAGCCGCCTATTATGTTTGCAAATGGTTAGACGGAGATAAGTAGGGCAACACTAACCTGGCAGTTTCTTGTCTGCCATAAAAATAAGAAGAAGCCCCCAGTATTCGCACTACTGAGGGCTTCATTCTTTTTGTCTACATGGACTTGCTATTTCTTTTCGCCTACTGGCATTATAGCATATGCAGATCAGGAAATCAATATGCAAGTGATTCTGAAACATTCTGAAACAAATAAAAAGTTACTGTTCACACACCACTGTCCCGCGAGGTGTTTTGGCATGAATATGCCAAAATCCCGAGACATACAAGCCAAAATTCCATTGCCGCAGGCAAACTGGAATGAATTTTGGCTACGTTACTGTGAACGGAGTGAACAGTAACGTCTGAGAAATATAAGGCCTGTCACTGTTGTGTAAACGGTTGACAGATGGAATTTCCAATGATAATATAAATTCATTCGACATAAAAAATATTCAGTTGTATTTTTTATATATAGATGTGTGAAAAAACAGTATAAAATACGACAACAGGAGGGAAAAAGATGGAGAACGAAACAGTTTCCAAAAATTTTATTGAGAATATCATTGATAAAGATTTAGCAGAGGGTGTTTATGACACCGTGCATACGCGTTTCCCGCCGGAACCGAATGGATATCTTCATATCGGTCATGCGAAATCTATTCTTTTAAACTATGGTCTTGCACAGGAATATAACGGCAAGTTCAACATGCGTTTGATGATACAAACCCGACCAAAGAAAAGAGTGAGTTTGTAGAATCCATCAAGGCAGATATCAAATGGCTTGGTGCAGACTGGGAAGACAGACTGTTTTTTGCATCTGACTATTTCGGACAGATGTATGAAGCTGCTGTAAAGACTGATCCAGAAAGGCAAAGCCTATGTATGTGACCTGACAGCGGATCAGATCCGTGAATATCGTGGAACTCTTACAGAGCCGGGTAAAGAAAGTCCATACAGAAACAGAAGCGTAGAAGAGAACCTGCAGCTTTTTGAAGAGATGAAAGAAGGCAAATATGCAGACGGAGAGAAAGTGCTTCGTGCCAAGATCGATATGGCATCTCCAAACATGAATATGCGCGACCCGGTTATCTATCGTGTTGCTCATATGACTCACCACAGAACAGGTGATACATGGTGCATTTATCCAATGTATGATTTCGCCCATCCCATCGAGGATGCGATTGAGGGAATCACACATTCCATCTGTACTCTGGAGTTTGAGGATCACAGACCACTGTATGACTGGGTTGTAAAAGAATTGGAATACCCACAGCCGCCGAAGCAGATTGAGTTTGCAAAACTGTATCTGACAAATGTAGTTACAGGTAAACGTTATATCAAGAAATTGGTAGAGGAAGGCATCGTAGACGGATGGGATGATCCGCGTCTGGTTTCCATCGCAGCACTGCGCCGCCGTGGATTTACACCGGAATCCATCAAAATGTTTGTAGAACTCTGCGGTGTATCCAAAGCAAACAGCTCTGTTGACTATGCAATGCTTGAATACTGCATCCGTGAGGATCTGAAACTGAAACGTCCACGTCTGATGGCTGTTCTTGATCCGATCAAGCTTGTGATCGATAATTATCCGGAAGGCGAAGTAGAATATCTGGAAGCTCCGAACAATATGGAGAATGAAAAACTGGGAACCCGTAAAATACCGTTTGGCAGAGAACTCTATATTGAGAGAGAAGACTTCATGGTAGATCCGCCTAAGAAATATAAGAGAATGTTCCCGGGCACAGAGGTTCGTCTTATGAACGCATATTTTGTAACCTGTACAGGATATGAAGCTGATGAAGATGGAACTGTACGTGTTGTACACTGTACTTATGATCCTGCAACAAAGGGTGGCAATGCGCCGGATGGCAGAAAAGTAAAAGGAACCATTCACTGGGTAGAAGCAAGCCAGGCAGGAAAAGCAGAAGTACGTCTCTATGAGAATATTGTAGATGAGGAAAAAGGCGTATATAATAAAGAGGATGGTTCTCTGAACGTAAATCCGAACTCTCTGACAAAAGTTACTGCATATGTAGAACCAGCACTTATGGAAGCAAAAGGCTATGACAGTTTCCAGTTCGTAAGAACAGGATTTTTCTGTGCAGATATCCATGATTCTAAAGAGGGTGCACCGGTATTCAACCGTATCGTGTCTCTGAAGAGCTCATTTAAACTTCCGAAAGCATAATGAGACTGAGATAGTAATATAATCAGAATAAAAAGGGAATGTTGCTTTTACGATTGTATAATCGTGAAGTAACATTCCTTTTTGGTTACGTTACTGTGAACGGTAACGTTTATTCTTCAGATTCAGATGCAGCGTCCATAGTCTCTTCAAAAGTCTCAGGTTCATCGGCATCTTCTTCCTCTTCTGCATCTTTAATCTCAACTTCAGCAGCTTTATCGGAAGACTTCTCAGAATCATCTGTATCAGCAGCTTCTTCAGCTTCTTCGCTTTCGGTGTCATCTGTTGCAGACTGTTCGCCTGTATGTTCCCAAGACTGGAAATCTTCGGCAGGTTCCTGATCTTCCTTAGCAGTTTCCTTTTCATCAGTCAGATCGAAATCATCAAAGTCATCTTCAAAATCAAAATCCTCTTTACAGGATCCTTTTTTGGCAATAAGGGCAGCTACAGCACCGGCAGCAGCTGCTGTAAGGGCACCTATTGCAACATATCCCCAGTATTTATTAATTTTAGCCATGATAATCATAAACTCCTTTCTGATATTCTCCTATTTTTGACAGCGAGTCAGGATAAAAATATCTTTTACTCCTGACACCATTTTATTCAGCTATAGGTTATTGTTATTTTAATACTTTTCAGATAAAAAGAAAAGCGAAATTTTATGGAAAGAGTTAATGAAAGCAGTTGCATACCAAAAAGATACAAGGTATACTATGACAGGAAAGAAGAGGTTATTATGAGAAAAATTATTTTGGCATCTGCTTCACCCAGACGAAAAGAACTGTTGGAACGGGCTGGCGTGGATTTTGAAGTGCTGCCTGCATCAGGTGATGAGAATCGTATCTCAGACAATCCGGGAGAGGCAGTAAAACAGCTGGCTTCGGATAAAGCAGCTTCTGTTATCCGCACTATGAAAGATAGTGCCGACGGAACAATTGTGATCGGATCTGACACAGTGGTAGTGTTTGAGAATGTGATCCTTGGCAAACCTTATGATACAGAGGATGCAGTGAATACATTAAAGAAACTTCAGGCAAATACTCATCAGGTATATACCGGCGTTTCTGTATGGGAAAAGAAAGAAAAAGTCTGGACAGAACATACTTTTTATGAAAGTACAGATGTGACTTTTTATCCGGTTTCAGATGAGGAGATCAGAGAGTATGTTGCTACAGGAGAGCCTATGGATAAGGCTGGAAGCTATGGCATCCAGGGACTTTTCGGAATTTATGTAAAGGGGATCAGCGGAGATTACAATAATGTGGTAGGACTCCCGGTTGCCAGATTATTTTATGAAATGAAGAAATCAGGAATTAACTTAAGAGGATGACAAAAGATGATTAAAGCATGTATATTTGATTTGGATGGAACACTGGCTGATACGCTGGATTCCATGGCTTATGTGACTAATATTATTATGGAAAAATTCGGGTTGAAAACACTTCCGGTGGATAATTTCAGATATTACAGCGGAGAAGGGGCAAATATGCTGATCCGCCGCGCACTTAAGGATGCGGGGGATCCGGAACTTGCGCATTATGATGAGGGACAGAAGCTTTACCGGGAAATGTTTGAAGCAGATCCGATGTATAAAGTAGTTCCTATAAGGGCATACCGGAAACCTTAAAGAAATTGAAGGAACATGGAATGAAGCTGGCAGTTTGTTCAAATAAACCTCATCCTGCAGCTGTGAAAGTAATTGCGCAGCTTTTGACGGGGAATTTGATATGGTAGTCGGTCAGAGTGAAGCAATCCGCAGGAAACCGGCACCTGATGGTCCGCTTATGGTTGCGGAAAAATTTGGTGTAAAACCGGAAGAATGCATGTATGTGGGAGATACAAGTACAGATATGAAGACCGGTAAAGCAGCAGGAATGTATACAGTAGGTGCGCTATGGGGCTTTCGTGACCGAAAAGAACTGAATGAGAATGGAGCAGATCTTGTCGCTGAGAAACCGACAGATCTGGTAAAGATTTGCGAGGAACATGGAAATGATTAAGCTGGTTGCAAGTGATCTGGATGGGACGTTACTTTTACATAAGGCACAGTCTCTGCCTGAAGAAATTTTTTCGCTGATCAGGCAGTTAGAGGAACTGGGGATTATGTTTGTGGCAGCCAGTGGAAGACAATATCCGAATATGACAAAGCTGTTTGCGCCTGTTGCTTCAGAGATTTCCTATATTTCGGAGAATGGTGCACTGGCAGTGGATCATGGAGAGGTACTGTATCAGGATTCTTTTGACAGAAAGCTGGCAGGGGAGATTATTTCTGCAATCCTGGAAAAGAAGGATGCCGAGTTTACCTGTTCTGCAAAGGATTACCACTACCTGATGCCGAAGACAAAGAGATTTCATGACCATATGTTATATGAAGTAAAAAATGAATGCAGATTTGTAAACAGCATGGAAGAGATGACGGCTCCTATCATGAAGCTGGCTGTGTTTGAACCGGCCGGCCTTACAGAAGAATCTGTGAAATACTGGATGGACAGATTTGGAAAAGAATGTGTTGTTGTCACTTCGGGAAATGAGTGGATTGATTTTATTCCTTTTGGAACAAACAAGGCAAAAGGAATTAGAGAATATCAGAAAAGATATCATATTTCGCCGGAAGAATGTATTGCGTTCGGAGACGAATATAATGATATAGAGATGCTTAAAGCGGTAAAATATGGCTTTGCATGGAGCATTCCAAGGAGGGGGTACGGGCAGCTACGTCCTATATGACGAAACAGGTTGAACCGGTCCTTGAGAAGCTGATCAGGGCAAAGGGAAAGATTGAGGAGGTTATTTAAATTGTTTACAGAAGAATGTATTAATACGTTTCTTGAAAATCAGGAGCAGCTTTTTCCACAGGCGGTAGCAGAATCATATGAAGCAGCGGAAGCATTCCTTGAGGATTGCATGGCGCAGGTTGTGGATTCTATTGAAGAAGTGAGAGAATATCTGGAAGAGTCAGGCGCTGATGTGGAAGGAATGTCAGATGAAGAACTGGAAGATGCAAGTGAAGTATTTGCTCTGCCGGATGGAAAATATCTGATAGTAGAAGGATAAAAACTGTTCGGTCAAATTATGAATATCACGTGATATATCGGAGAAATAACTGTAAAACACAGTTCGGTCCCTGAATATTGGAGAAAATTGAACTCTGATACTCAGGGGCTGAAGTTGTTTTAAGGGAGAAAATACAGATTACATTTCCGGAAAATGTGATGCTATAATGCTTTTATACAGAGAAAAAACGATGTTGTGGTCTGTGATGGGAATGAAAAGGGCAGACAGACACAGAAGCATCACAGAACTGTAATTATTCAGTACCTTCAGAGTGGCTGCTGAATAATTACAAATTTTATTATAAATGAAAAGGAGGACTACAGATGGAGAGAAAGAGATTTCTTGCAGTTGTAATGACTGTGATGATGGTTATTTCAATGATTCCATCCATGGTTTTTGCGGCAGCTCCGTCAGGAGAATTGGGCGGTAAGCTTAAGATTAAGGGACTTGCAGCTGTAGGCGTAGCGTTGAGTGCAGATTATGCAAAGGTTACACCGGAAGAGGTTACGGATGAAGATTTTACTTTTTCCTGGTCAAGACAGACCGGGGAGAAGGAGTTAACACAGGTAGGTACTGAGAAGACCTATACGATCACTCAGGATGATCTGGGATGCAGACTGGTGCTTGATCTGACCCCTGTAGATGGAAGCGGACTGACAGGTACTCTTACTGCAAGACGTTAGAGGTAGCTGCAACTGAAGAAGAGGCGAAAGCAGTGGAACAGGAAGCAGAGGATACACAGCAGACAGAAACGGCAGATGGAACAGAGAATGCACAGCTGGAAGAAACGGCAGATAATGCAGAAGGCAGTCAGGATTCTGAAAATCAGGATACAGATAGAACAGAAGATGTACAGCAGGATGCAGGAAATGAACAGGAAGATGGATCTCAGAACACAGAAGGTCAGCCGGAGGAAACAACAGAAGGTACTGATGATTCCCAGATGAAAATTTATACAGAAGATCAGCTGCAGGTGGATGAGAACGGAAATGTGCAGACAGATGGATCAGAGAAAGATCAAAAGACTTACGAAGCGACTGCCACTGTAGAGGACAGCGAAGATCAGATCTGTGATTTTGGAACAGTAAAGAGTGATCTTGAGGATGTGGAAGCACAGTATGTGCAGATTACGAACACCGGAAATGAGAGCTTGAATTTTCAGGAGATCAGTCCGGAACATTTTATGGTTCAGGATATTACAGAACCGCTGAGTGCAGGTGAATCTGTAAGCGTATGGATACAGCCGAGGGAAGGGCTGGAACCGGGTGAATATGATGATATGATCACATACCGGACGGAAGAAGGTATTGAGGTTTCTTTTGAAGCGAAGATTGCAGTTGAAGGTGAGGATGATTCATCAGATGACGAAGATCTGAAGCCTTCGGATGAGCCTTCTGCAGAACCGACAGAGACGCCGGATGACAGCGAGGCTCCATCGGCAGGTGACAATGCAGATGCATCTCTTGAGGCACAGTCTCTTGATGTAAATACAGGAAGTCTTAATTTCAGCGATATCGAAGAAATTATACACAGGCCAATGAGACACTGTCCGTAACCGTAACAAATACAGGGGATGGAACTGTCACTTTAAAGATACCGAAATCAGATTATTTTGAGGTGATGAACGAAGATGGAAGTGAAGCTGTATCAGGAATACAGATTGCAAAAGGTGATTCTCTTATGTTCATGGTACAGCCAAAAACCGGTCTGAGAAGGGGGATTACAGTGATACCTGATATTTGAAAGTGAAGAGGATTCGGAAGTAGCAGCGCAGGTAACTGCGGAAGTATCTGTAAAAGAGGCAGAACAGGAACAGATCACAGCAGTTCAGGCAGATCCGGAATCTTTCAGTTATGATGATCTGAAGGAAGGTTATGATACTCCTGAAGCGACGACCATTACACTTACCAATACAGGAAATACAACTGTTTCGCTGATGCAGCCATATGCAGAGTATTTTGATATTGGGGAACTTTCGGCATCAGTGCTGGAGCCGGGAGATTCTGCTGCATTTACAGCAGTACCGGTGACGGTCTGAAAGTCGGCAATTATCTGGACAGTATTCAGATAGCCCAGACCAGTTCGGAAGGACAGGAAGATGTATTAACAACGATCAAAGCTTCTGCGACTGTTTCGGAAGTGAAAAAGATTTATAAATTATCCGTAACACCGGAAGAACTGAATTTTGGAAAAGCAAAAGAAGGATATAGTGAGGCACCAGAAGCGCAGAAAGTTACAGTGACGAATGAGGGGAATGCAAATGTAACTTTAAATGCACCGTCAGGTAAAAACTTTAAAATCGGGAAACTTTCAGCCACAGAGCTTGCACCGGGGGAGAGCTGTACATTTAAAATCCGCCCGAAGGCGGGTTTAAAGGCCGGCTCCTATACAGAGTCAGTTGTGATTGATAATGAACAGCAGATCAGTGCAGAAGTGAAAGTTCAGTTTACGGTTAAAGCTACCCGCAAGGCGAAAATTGCAGATCCGGCAGATAATAAGATTACAGGAATCAGTTCAGATGGATACACAACACAGTCAAAGATTACATTTACAGCAGTCGGAGCGGGTATGGACAATGAAAGTCCGGGAAAGGGAGATGTCCGCTATGTACCGTATAACTGGAAAGTGATCAATACAAATAGCTGGAGCAGTGCACCTTATACTGCTGCATTTGGAATTACGAAGGCCGGAACCTACACATTGACAGTTACATTTGACCGTCAGAAGTATAATGGAAGTGAATGGGAGAATACAGGGGAGCATGATACTAAACAGGTGAATTTCAGTATTACACAGGCACAGACTGTAACCGCAACTCCGACTCCGCAGCCGAATGGAGCAACTGCGAAATCAGCGGTAAAGACAGGAGATACGACTAATATCACACCGTTTGTGATTATTCTGGCGATTGCAGCAGGATGTATTGTGGGAGTTGTGGTATACAAAAGACGAAAGAAATAAGAGTTATCTGAAGAAAAAATACAGGGGAATATGTAAAATATAAAATTATTAGCACTCATTTTTAGTGAGTGCTAATTTTTTCTTGACTTTTGGAATAAATGGTATTACTATATCTTTCAGAGAAGCAACTTACAGGAGTCAAAAGCTATTTCAAAGGATAAACAGGAGAGGATAGTTTTGGCTCAGGAGGCAGAGCAGATAAGAATGCAGTATATTGACAGATAAAGTTGCGGCAAATGATTAAAAACAAAAAGGAGTGTGGACAGCATGGCTGTAAAACATGGAAATTTATCAATCAACAGTGAAAATATTTTCCCAATCATCAAGAAATGGTTATATTCCGATCATGATATTTTTGTAAGAGAGCTGGTCTCCAACGGATGCGATGCGATCACTAAACTGAAAAAACTGGAAGTAATGGGAGAATATACTTTTCCGGAAGGATACAAACCGGAGATTCAGGTAATTGTTAATCCTGATGAGAAAACTCTGAAATTCATCGATAATGGTATTGGCATGACTGCTGATGAAGTAGAGAAATACATTACCCAGATTGCTTTTTCAGGTGCAACTCAGTTTCTTGAGAAATATAAAGACAAAACTACAGATGATCAGATGATCGGTCATTTTGGACTTGGATTTTATTCTGCATTTATGGTGGCGGATGAAGTGCATATTGATACACTTTCCTATACAGAAGGTGCACAGCCTGTACACTGGTCCTGCGATGGCGGAACAGAATATGATATCCAGGAAGGTAACAAGAATACGATTGGTACAGAAATCACCCTGTTCCTGAATGAAGACTGCCTGGAATTTGCAAATGAGTACCGTATGCGTGAGATTCTTGAGAAATACTGTTCCTTCATGCCGGTTCATATTTACCTTTCCAAAGCAAATGCACCTCAGGAATATGAGACAATTGATGAATCTGAGTTAAGAGACGATGATGTAGTTGTTGAACATATTCATGAGGAAGCAAAGACAGAAGAAAAAGAAAATGATAAAGGTGAAAAGGAAGTTGTTGAAATTTCTCCTGCAAAGGATAAAGTAAAGATCAATAAACGTCCGGTTTCTATCAGTGATATTAATCCGCTCTGGATGAAGCATCCGAATGAATGTACAGATGATGAATACAAGGAATTTTACCGCAAGGTATTTATGGATTATAAGGAACCGTTATTCTGGATACATCTGAATATGGATTATCCGTTTAATTTAAAAGGTATCCTGTACTTCCCGAAAATCAATACAGAGTATGATTCCATTGAAGGAACGATCAAACTTTATAACAATCAGGTATTTATCGCAGATAATATCAAGGAAGTAATTCCTGAATTCCTGCTTCTTCTGAAAGGTGTGATCGATTGTCCGGATCTTCCATTGAACGTGTCACGAAGTGCATTGCAGAATGACGGATTTGTACAGAAGATTTCTGAATACATTTCCAAAAAAGTGGCAGATAAGCTTACCGGAATGTGCAAGACTGACAGAGAATCTTATGAGAAATACTGGGATGATATCAGCCCGTTTATTAAATATGGCTGTATTAAAGATGCTAAGTTTGCAGAGAAAATGGGAGATTATGTACTCTTTAAGAATCTTGATGGCAAATATCTCACATTAAAG
>ENA-OQEX01000444-OQEX01000444.1-human-gut-metagenome-genome-assembly--contig:-NODE-444-length-22381-cov-3.622180_pt1 | contig 22381 bp, 18 predicted proteins | sample MGYA00242802_ERZ504649 | MGnify/ENA primary metagenome ERZ504649 (study PRJEB26092, sample SAMD00036194) | human gut metagenome | host: Homo sapiens | study: EMG produced TPA metagenomics assembly of...
CCGGGACGTCTGATAAGTCATCTCAGCTAGGTTACGTAGACTTGTCTAAAGTTTCTTTCTTTATTCTTGATGAAGCGGACCGTATGCTGGATATGGGATTCTCGGATGACATTATGCAAATAGTGAAATATCTGCCGAAAGAACGTCAGACCATCATGTTCTCGGCCACTATGCCGGCTAAAATACAACAATTGGCAAAAACGATCTTAAACAATCCGGTAGAAATAAAATTAGCGGTCTCAAAACCTGCGGAAAAGATTATCCAAACGGCTTATATCTGTTATGAACGCCAGAAATTGGGAATTATTCAATCCCTGTTCCAGGATCAAACACCTGAACGGGTCATTATCTTTGCCTCTTCCAAATTGAAAGTAAAGGAGGTGACACAAGCATTCAAGCGGATGAAACTGAACGTAGGTGAAATGCATTCAGACTTGGAGCAGTCCCAGCGGGAACAGATTATGCGTGAATTCAAAAGTGGCAGAATCAATATCCTGATTGCTACCGATATTGTTTCGCGAGGAATAGACATTGACGATATTCGTTTGGTAATCAACTACGATGTACCACATGACAGCGAGGATTATGTACACCGCATCGGCCGTACAGCTCGTGCCAACCATGATGGTTGCGCCATTACTTTTGTCAGTGAGAAAGAGCAGACCCAATTCAAAGCTATTGAAAATTTCTTGGGTAGGAATATCTATAAAATCCCGATTCCCGAGGAATTGGGAGAAGCGCCCGAATACAACCCGCGAAGTGGCGCCGGTCGTAGCAATCACAAAGGTGGCAGTTCCAGAAAACAAGGCAATTATAAGGGGAAAAAGAACGGTACGCCCGGTGCCAATAATAGAAGAAACACCCCAAAAGAATAGACGGAAGAGATGATATCTAAAAATCATTGGAGGAAGACGGACTTGTTTTCCTCCAATTTTATTTTATGAAGAAAGTCACTTCATGGCTCTCTGCAAAATAGATGCGGGGCAATCACAAACATCCATTATATGTATTGCTTGTAGGATATATAATCTTTCACCTGTAACATTACTAACCTTACAACCCACACATTAGTAACGTATGAGGTGACACGTTACTAACCTTCCGGTATGCACGTTACTAACCTTTCAAACGTCTTGTTCCTTTCAGAAAGGAACAAGGTCTTTAAAAAAAAGAACAAGACGTTTTCATTGAAAGAACAAGAGCTTTTTAAAATTTGACCTGTTGTTTTTTCCATAACGGCATCTACATGCCGAAACACCTTATTTTTCCTTCAGATCTTTCAGCTATTCCGCAAACGCCCTGCCCATCGGCATTCCGACTGAAGGATATGCATTGTGAAATGTTTCAGCCGAAAAATATCCTTCAGGAAAACCGATTCCCCAAGAATCGGAAGAACCACCAATCCGCCTGAAGGATTCCAATCTCCAGCTGAAGAATTCCCGAGCCCAATCCTTCAGCCGGAATACCGACAGGCAGGGCATTTGCGAGCAGACTGAAGCTTTTGAAGGATTTTTCGGGGTATTCTCTATAGAGCATGATAGCGACCAAATAGTAATCGCTAAACGAAAAAATGACATAGCCACGACTACCTTACCAACTCGAATGCAAGTCCTCCATCCTTGCCAGCAGTGATATTGACCATATAACAAGATGCGCCGTCAGGTACGCATACCGTGGCCTGATAATGATACCCTTTAGAATCGACGCCCATAAAATCCATATCCGACAATATAGCCCATTGCAAGAAATCATCCGGAACCACCCCCTTGAACATCTGCTTGGTGATATCTTTGGCATAAAGACTCTTCCTGCCTTCATACACGCAAATGTGTATGATATTGTCATAATATACATTATCCACCCCAAGTCCTTCCTCCGAAACTCCCGGACGCATTACTTTAATCTTTGACGGGTTAATGTACACATATCCGCGATAACGGACATTATCGTATGTCACCACCGAATCTTTCTTAATAACTTCGTTATAAACAGGGATTTCCCGAGTATGGATAAATGCCAGAGAATCATTCTCTGTATCAGACTTATGCAGACGTATCACATCTCCCACAGCCGAATGAAACCAAAAAATATGCTCCTCCTGCTTCTCAATCTTATAACCATTAGTCCGTGCACCATACGTAATCAACGAATCGCCTATAATTTTAAAAGCAACGGGAGCTGTAGCGGCATCTGCATAAAACAGGGTGTCGCCTTTCACCCTCAGTAATGCCGTTTCCGTATTATCGTCCAACCATATACCTTCCAACAAAGATTTTGCCTCCTTGTTCTCTTCCAGGGCGGATGCTTTTTGTTGCGGAGTTCCACAAGAAGACAGCGCAACAGCCAACATTATTATCGAAAAACGTTTGTACATGGTTATTCTCTCTATTTTATTTATCGACCGATGCAATGATAAACAAACCCCATTTCCTGTAGTTCGTCACCATCATAAATATTTCGTCCGTCAAGCACTACAGGCTGTTTCATCGCCTTCTTGATTACTCCCCAGGTAGGAAGACGGAACTCTTTCCACTCGGTTACCAGAATCAACGCATCCGCATCAAGAGCCGCATCATACATATCGTGCGCATAATAAACCGACTCTCCTATCCGGCGGCGGGACTCATCCATAGCAGCAGGATCGTATGCGCGGACATTGCAACCCGACTGTTTCAATTTCTCAATAAGTACCAAAGCCGGAGCCTCACGCATATCGTCCGTACCGGGCTTGAATGCAAGTCCCCACAAAGCCACTGTTTTGCCTTTCAAATCTCCATTGAATACCTTTACCAGTTTCTCGAACAAAATGCCTTTCTGATTCTCGTTCACATCTTCCACCGCTTTCAACACCTGCATGGAATAACCATTCTGCTCGGCAGTCTTAATCAACGCCTTCACATCTTTCGGGAAACAAGAGCCACCATAACCGCATCCCGGATACAAGAACTTACGCCCGATACGACTGTCGGAACCTATTCCGTCACGTACCATATTTACATCAGCTCCCACCAGTTCGCACAAGTTGGCAATATCGTTCATAAAGCTGATACGGGTGGCCAACATGGAGTTTGCCGCATATTTAGTCATCTCGGCAGAAGGAATATCCATGAAAATAACGCGGAAGTTAACCAGCATGAAAGGTTTATAGAGCTTGGTCATCAGTTTTTTAGCCCTTTCCGACTCTACGCCCACTACTACACGGTCCGGACTCATAAAGTCGTCGATAGCATTACCTTCTTTCAAAAATTCCGGATTAGAAGCCACATCGAAATCTATCGACTCCCCTCTTTTCTCCAATTCCTCTCGGATGACCGCTTTTACTTTTCGTGCCGTACCCACAGGCACCGTACTCTTGGTCACGACCAAGGTATATTTCTTCATATTAGCACCAATCGTCTTGGCAACTTCAAGCACATAACGCAAATCGGCACTTCCGTCTTCATCAGGAGGAGTGCCACTGCACTGAACACAATATCCACATTGTCCAGACAACTCTCTAAAGAAGTGGTGAAATGAAGACGTCCAGCCTTTACATTACGCAAGACCATATCTTCCAATCCCGGTTCATAAATAGGAATAATACCCTGTTGCAGATTAGCAATCTTATCCGCATTTACATCTACACAAGTTACGTCTACGCCAGTTTCGGCAAAACATGTTCCGGTAACAAGTCCTACATACCCGGTCCCTACAATCGCTATATTCATTTTATTTAATTCGTTAGTCTAACTTTTTCGCTGCAAAATTACAATAAATTATGAGTGAGTTGTTATTTTCTTCCATAAAAGTTGCGCTGAAACGGAATAAAAATGCTAATTTTGCGATATGATTGAATTGGCTAGACATATAGAAATTCTGTTACTGGAAAATGACTGTGTGATTATTCCAGACTTTGGCGGTTTTATAGCGCACTATCAACCGGCACGGTATATCAAGGAGGAAAATCTTTATCTTCCCCCTGTACGTACTATTGGTTTCAATCCCCAATTGACTATAAACGATGGTTTATTAGCTCAATCGTATATGCAAGCTCATCACACCGATTTTCCTGATGCCACACGCATGATAGAAGAAGAAGTAGCCGGATTGAAAGAACAACTATACCAAAACGGATGTGCAGAAATGCATGGTATAGGGGTCTTACATTATAATATTCATAGCACATACGAGTTTCATCCCAATGAGGACGGTGCATTATCACCTACCTTATACGGACTTAGTTCGTTTTCTATCACCAGATTAGAATATCTTACTTCAACAACGTCTGCAACAACCAGAGAATTACTTCCCCAACAAGAAAAAAGAAAGAGAACAGTACGTTTCAAACGTCAGTGGATAGGAAATGCAGTAGCTGTGGCAATAGCTGTAGTCTTATTTTTCTTCTTGTCTGTTCCGGTAGAGAACACATATGTGGACAAAGGTAATTATGCTTCTTTAGGTACGGATGGTCTGTTTGACGCCATTCGTTCCCAATCTTTGGCAACGACCTTGATAACCGTTCCTTCCAGACCGCAGCAACCCAAGAAGACGAATATCAAAAATAATCAAAACACGTTGAAACCTGTAACTGTAAAAGTAGAAAAGGTAGGAAAAGCACAAGAAGCAGTACCCAAGAATGCTGTTGCAGCAAATTTGAACAGTACAGAACAGCCAGTTGCCAAGCCTGTCGCTGTAAGTAAACCTGCCCTTGAGAAGAAAGAAACAGCAACACCTTCGAGCAGTAAAAAAAATAATTATTATATCATCGTATCCAGTTTACCGACAGCCAATGACGCGCAGCAAGTACTTAATGAGTACAAGCAAAAAGGATATAAGGATGTAACAATCATAGAAGGTAACGGACGTTATCGCCTGTCTTTGTGCAACTTTGCAGATAAAGCCGCTGCTTATAAGAAATTAAATGAACTGAAACAAAATGATGCATTCAAGAATGCATGGATATTGAGTTCTAAATAAACAAGATTATTTTTTATGAAAAGAGTTTTGTGTCCCAAATGTGACAACTATATAACTTTTGATGAAACCAAATATACAGAAGGCCAGTCGTTGGTCTTTGTATGTGACCATTGTAAAAAACAATTCAGCATCCGTATCGGAAAGTCCAAACTGAAAGCAACCCGTAAAGAAGAAATATTGGACGAACAAGCCAATAAAGAGGATTTTGGAAGTATCGTAGTAGTAGAAAATGTATTCGGATACAAACAAGTATTACCCCTGATGGAAGGTGACAACCTGATAGGACGCAGAAGCAAAGGCACTGAAGTGGATATTCCCATCGAAACATCAGATCCGAGCATGGACAGACGGCATTGTATCATTAATGTGAAACGCAACAAACAAGGGGAAATCATTTATACCCTGCGTGATAATGACAGCATTACAGGAACATTTCTGATGAACGAGATTTTGGGGAACAAGGACCGGATACGAATCGAGGAAGGCGCTATCATCACATTAGGTGCGACTACGCTGATTCTGCGTGCCACCGAGAAGTAGAACAATGAAACGTATTATCTTAATCACAGGAGGCCAACGTTCGGGAAAAAGTTCATACGCGGAGAAATTGGCATTAAGCTTATCACCCACTCCCGTTTATATAGCTACTTCCCGTATTTGGGATGAAGAATTCCGCCAACGCGTTATCAAACATCAAGAAAGACGCGGATCGGAATGGACGAATATAGAAGAAGAAAAAGAACTAAGCCGCCATCAAGTAAAGGATAATGTAGTATTGATTGATTGTGTCACCTTATGGTGTACCAACTTTTTCTTTGATTTGGATGCGGATGTAGAGGCTGCATTACAGGCAGTCAAACAGGAGTTTGATAATTTTATCCGGCAAGATGCCACTTTTATTTTCGTAACCAATGAAATAGGTTCCGGAGCAGTATCCGAAAACGCCATTCAACGCCGCTTTACAGATTTACAGGGCTGGATGAATCAATATATAGCTTCAAAAGCAGACCAAGTATATTTGATGGTATCAGGAATTCCTGTTCCTATAAAATAATAAATACAATGAAAAACTTTCATATTGAGTATCCCGATGAAAGCTTTCGGGAGGCATTGATAGACAAAATCAACAATTTGACAAAGCCCAAAGGTTCATTGGGTGTTCTGGAAGATCTTGCATTGCAAATCGGATTAATCCAACAAACCCTCTCCCCTACATTAAGCCATCCGCACAACGTACTTTTTGCAGCCGATCATGGTATAGTAGAAGAAGGGGTAAGCAAGTCTCCCAAAGAAATCACTTGGCAACAACTAAGTAATTTTTTGCATGGAGGTGCCGGAGTTAATTTTTTATGCCGCCAACATGGTTTTAAGCTTGTATTAGTAGACTCAGGGGTCGATTACGATCTTCCTTACGAGAAAGGCATTATCAACTGTAGCGTAGGACGTGGCACGCACAGTTTTCTAAAAGGCCCCGCTATGAGTATGGAAGAAATGGAATTATGCCTGGAACGTGGAGCAAAGATAACGGATATGATTCATGCAGACGGTTGCAATGTGGTCAGCTTTGGCGAAATGGGTATTGGTAATACCTCCCCTTCTTCTATCTGGATGCATTTGCTGACAGGAATCTCATTAGAGCAATGTGTGGGTGCAGGAAGCGGACTGGATTCAGAAGGTATCCGTCATAAATATAATGTATTGAAACAATCGGTTAACCATTATACCGGTAACGGTTCCGTAAAAGATATCATCGCTTGGTTCGGAGGATATGAAATGGTTATGGCAATAGGCGGCATGCTCCGGGCAGCAGAATTAAGAATGATTATTCTAGTGGACGGCTTCATCATGACCAATTGCATTCTAGCCGCCTCAAAACTTCATCCGGAAGTTCTCTCGTATGCCATATTCGGACATCAGGGAGATGAAATCGGTCATAAACTAGTATTGGATGCCATGAAAGTGCGCCCTTTATTAAATTTAGGTCTCCGCTTGGGAGAAGGAACAGGAGCGATATGCGCTTATCCTATCGTCGTTTCCTCTGTAAACATGATGAATGAGATGGACAATTTCGCCCATGCCGCCATCACTAAATATTTTTAACCATGAAACTGCTTGCCTCCCTCATTTTTTTCACACGCCTTCCGTTTTGGAAAATAGCTAATGTACCACCTGTTTACTTTAAACGAGTAGTGGATTACTGGCCCTTTGTAGGATGGCTGACAGGAGGTATCATGGCAGGCACTCTATGGATCACTGCAGAATTTCTACCTGTACAGATAGCTGTGCTCATGGCGCTGGCCGCCCGGTTACTAGCAACGGGTGCTTTACACGAAGATGGATTGGCAGACTTCTGCGACGGCTTCGGGGGCGGTACATCACGTGACAAGATTCTGTCTATCATGAAGGATTCACATATCGGCACATACGGAGTGCTCGGATTATTATTCTATTATGGATTGATGTGGAATATACTCACCACACTTTCTGTACCCTTGGCATGTGCGGCCATACTAAGCGGAGATGCCTGGAGCAAGTTTTGTGCCGCACAAATCATCAACACGCTTCCATACGCCCGTAAAGAAGAAGAATCGAAAGCGAAGGTCATATATGACCGTATGAGTCCAGGTATTTTATTATCCGCTTTTATGGCCGGAACCCTGCCTATGCTTTTATTACTGGATAAAGGATACTGGTGGGCAGCCATCGCTCCTGCTATGATGTTCATCCTTTTAATGTCACTCATGCGCAGACGCCTGCAAGGATATACCGGTGATTGTTGCGGAGCGACTTTCCTATTATGTGAGTTTTCTTTTTATCTAACTATAAACTTAATCTATACAAACCTATGGTAATATACTTAATGCGTCATACTGCTGTTGATGTTCCGCAAGGTGTTTGTTACGGACAGACGGATGTACCCTTAAAGCCGACTTTTGAAACGGAGGCAACTCAAACGGCAGCCAATTTACAAGGTTTATCTTTTGATAAAGTTTATACCAGTCCGTTAACCCGTTGTGTACGCCTGGCTACCTTTTGCGGCTACCCGGATGCAGAACGGGACGACCGCTTGAAAGAACTAAACTTCGGAGATTGGGAAATGCATCGGTTCGATGAAATTGCCGACGCTAACTTGGAAAGATGGTATGCAGATTATCTGCATGTAAAAGCGACCAATGGAGAATCTTTTGAAGATCAATACCGGCGTGTTGCCGGTTTTCTAGACGAGCTTCGCCAAAAACCGTATGAACAAGTCGCGATCTTTGCTCATGGCGGCATTTTACTGAACGCACAAATTTATGCAGGTATCATTAAACCCGAAGAGGCATTTAGCGCACTCACTCCTTATGGAGGAATTGTCAAGATAAAATTATCGTGATGCAAGAACATATCGCTTATTTATTTGTTCTATTTATAAAGACAAATAAATATGCTTACTCATTTCCTAGATTTATTAGCTGTTGTTATAAGTGTGACAAGCCTTTTGATTGTCACATACGGAGCGTTGATAGGTATTATTTCTTTTTTGAAGAATGAAATACGACGCTTTACCGGAGGGTATTCCATTACCAATATACGAAAACTAAGAGCCACATTCGGAACTTATCTGCTTCTTGGCTTAGAATTCCTAATAGCTTCGGATATTTTGAAAACAGTATTGGAACCAACCTTGAATGAATTAGCCCTATTGGGAGGTATTGTTGTTTTAAGAACCATCCTGTCCGTGTTCCTCAATAAAGAAATAAAAGAATTGGAAAGTGAAGAAAAATAAAAAAAGAGCGGCAAACGGGACTCGAACCCGCGACCCTCAGCTTGGGAAGCTGATGCTCTACCAACTGAGCTACTGCCGCATCTCTAAAACAGGAACAAAAGTAATATATATTTTTCAGCTGACCAAATATAAGCAAACAATATTTACTATAATCATCAAAATTTCTGCTCTTCTGTTTATATCGACAGCTTTATGCATATCCTGTGTATGGATAAGCCGATCCTTATCTCCAATAAAAGGTTTATAGACTATCTCTCCAAAATAAACATGAGGACCTCCAAAACGGCAATTCAAGATACCTGCTAAAGCAGACTCCGGATAACCTGAATTAGGACTTGCATGCCGGTTACCATATTTACCTACAAATCTCAGCAAACCGGGACGCCCCACAGACAAAACCATTAAAAGTGCGGTTAAACGAGCCGGAATATAGTTCGCCATATCATCAATATGTGCAGCGGCACAACCAAATTGCAAATAACGTTCGTTCTTATAGCCTACCATAGAATCAAGCGTATTAACCATTTTATAGGCAAGCATACCGGGAACTCCCAAAAGCAAATACCAAAACAGCGGAGCAATAACTCCGTCACTCAAATTTTCGGCCAACGTTTCCAAAGCAGCTATACGCACTTCCTGATCGGTCAGTTCTGAGGTATCACGCCCTACAATACGGGAAACCTGCTTTCTCCCCTCCTCTAAAGAACGGTCCGCAGCTAGAAAAACCTGTTTTACTTCTCTAATAAGTGTAGTCCCTGCTAAACAATAGAAAACAAGCACAGCGGAGAGGGCGATCCCCAACCAGCGATTCAACAAAAACAGATAATGCAATGCCAAAGCAGATCCTACATATACTAGCAAAATAAGCATAATAGCCGCCCCCCCTCCTTTCAACATCCGATGTGCCCCACAGTTCCATCGTTTCTCACAAAAAGAGATCAGCTTCCCGAATCCTACCACCGGATGCGGCAATCCTACCGGATCCCCAAGCAATTTATCTAATATCCATCCTATCAACAACGGAAGAATTAATACATATATGTCCATTTCTTTATACTTTCTACCAGTTTGTCATTTTCTTCCGGAGTTTGTGTAGCAATACGGAAGAAGTGTTCATTCAGCCCTTCAAAATTGGATGCGTCACGAATAAGGATACCCTGCTCTGTTGCCAGATATTCTTTCAAAGCCGCTGCCTTTCCCATACGCAATTGAACTAACATATAGTGAGTATCCGATGGCCAGATCTCCATTCCTCCTATTGAAAGTAAAGATTGAGCTAATCTCTCTTTTTCCTTCAACAACAAAGAGATATCTATATCATATTGAGAAGAAGACAATAAATAATGCCCGGCCTCTATAGCCAACTGATTAACAGACCAAGGCATCCGCTGTGTCCGAATTTCATGTAGCAGTTCTTTACATGCAGTGATATATCCTAAACGCAAGCCGGGCACGGCAAAACGTTGTCATGGAATGCAACAGGATAACATTCGGAAATTCCGCAGCCTCCCTGGCTGTAAGCAAAGCCTTCTGTGTAAAGAATTCATACGACTGATCCATGACAAAAATACGCTGCGGATTTTGTTTTATACAGGCTGTCAAGACTTCCTTCTCCCTGACCTCTCCAGTGGGATTATTAGGATTACATAACCATATCAACCTCCCCCTATCCGGCAAACGGTTCAAGTTATATATAGGAACCACTTTATGACCATGCAGACGACAAGCATCCGCATATTCGCTGAAAGTCGGCATCAAGATAGCCGAAATCTGATTCCTGAATGTCTGAGCTATTAAATAAATGGCTTCCGTAGCCCCATTGGTCACACAAACCTCTTCAGACGAAAGATGAAACCGTTTCGCCAAAACCTTTTCCAATGAATAAGGTTCCGGCTCGGGGTACGTACGGATACTTTCCATCTGCTGAAACAAATGTTGATGTAATCCGCTATGGTCTACATGATTATATACGTTTGAACTGAAATTTATCTTTATTGCTTTATACTTATAAGCATCATCACCATGTCCTTCAATCATTCCCACTCATTATTTGGTACAACAAAGGCAGATTGAGATGACTGCGTACATGCTCTGCCAATTTATCATATTGTTCTTCTTTATAAGTCCGGTAATCCAACACCGTATGACACTCCAGTTTTTCTGCGTATGGTTCCAGTAAATAATCTATAAATGCCTGATTATCCAATATTCCATGAATATAACTTCCCATACATTTTTGGTTTACAAAACAACCGTCCTCTCCACCGTCTTCCAGTTTATTCAAAGGAACTACAGACACCCCCGGAACCGGCGGGTTTCTCCCATGTGTATTTCATATCCTTGGCAAGTTTCCGCATTCTCAAGAAAATGAAAATTCACCTGCCGTGTCACCTTCTCCCCTTGCATCGTAGTAATGACGGGAAGCAGTCCCAGTCCCGGCAATTGGCGGATCTCTCCCTCCACTCCTTCCGGATCGTGAATCTCAAGTCCCATCAATTGATATCCCCCACAAATTCCCATTACAGTAACCCCTTCCCTATGCGCACGCAGGACAGCTTGCGCCACCCCGTTCCGTCTCAACTCATACAAGTCATCCAAAGTGCTTTTGCTGCCAGGAAGCAGAATAATATCAGCTTTGGCCAGATCTTCCGTATTATTAGTATAATAAAGGTGCACTCGTTCATCCCGTTCCAATCTGTTGAAATCTGTAAAGTTTGAGAGATGACGCAACAGAACAACTGCTATGTTTATTTTGCCTTCCACTGCTTGCATCCGTTTATAGTCCAAGACTACGGAATCCTCTTCCTCAATATGTATATTTCTATAATAAGGTATTACTCCCAAGACAGGAATACCACATAAATCTTCCATCATCTTCACACCAGGCTCAAACAAACGGATATCCCCTCTGAATTTATTAATGATTATTCCTTTTATACGTTTCTTGTCCTCAGTAGTTTGTAACATGACCGAACCATAGACACTGGCAAATACTCCTCCCCGGTCAATATCAGCTACCAAATCACATCCGCATCCGCATAACAGCCATCGGCATATTCACCAAATCAGTATCCCGCAGATTTATTTCGGAAATGCTCCCTGCTCCCTCCATTACAATAGGGTTATAACGTGCGGCAAGACGGTCAAAGGCTGCGTTTACCTCTTGCCTCAGTTCTTCACGCCCCTCCTTGCGAAAATACTCAAAAGCGTTACGATTACCGATGGGACGACCGTTTAACACCACTTGCGAAGTATGATCGGAGCTGGGTTTCAATAACAGAGGATTCATGTCCGTGTGACAAGGAACTCCGGCAGCTTCAGCCTGTACAGCCTGTGCACGGCCTATTTCCAATCCTTCCGGAGTGGCATACGAATTCAATGCCATATTTTGTGCCTTGAAAGGTGCCGTTGATAACCATCCTGTTTAAAAATGCGGCATAATGCGGTGGCAATAACACTTTACCAACGTCACTACCTGTTCCCGCCAACATAATGGGTGTAATTTCTTTTCATCACTCGTTTCTTTTTTCTTTTATAGGCAAAGGACTGCCACTTTTCTTCCGTCCAGTTCTGCTGTTGCATCTCATAACGGGCCATAACAAAAAATAAATCGGACAGCCGGTTGATAAACCGAAGTATGATTTCCGGTAACGGATCGTGTTTATGCAAAGTCCATAATCTCCGTTCTGCCGACGTGCCACAGTCCTTGCAAATTGCAACTGTGCCGATACAGGTGTTCCTCCGGGAAGAATAAAATAACCATTATCCTCCATTTGTTCCATCAACTTGTCCATTGCCTCCTCACAAAAAGAGCATAAATTATCAGGCAAAATATTGGGATTCCCATCACGAAGGGCCGATGGTGTGGCCACATGGCTCATCACTACCATTATATTTTTCTGAATCGTAAAAAGCAAGGATTGCCATTCGTGCTCCTGCGGCAAAAGTGAACGTATTATTCCTATAACAGCATTCAATTCATCGATACATCCATTAGCCTCGATACGGATATCATCCTTAGGTATCCGTTCTCCACCATGAATCCCTGTCATGCCCTTATCCCCAGTACGTGTATAAATGCGCCTCATACTTCCCATAATTTTAATATATCCGTTTCTCCCCAATATAAATGGGTATACCCGGCTATCACATTTTTATATCTATAAAGCGGGGTACTCACTTCCATTCCTCTTGCCGTAAATTGTTTTGCTACAGAAGGCATAGCATCAGGAGCAACGACATTGGAATAATGAAATTCGTGCCCGCGAAGCTCCATCCCTTTATATTCTATACGGCGATATCCTAGATGAAGTCTGGCACCCACCATGGTACAATCCAAAGGCAAAATACCCGTCATGGCATATGCAGTCCCTCCTTGGCGGACTGTCAGGGAACGGGTGAGAAACATCATACCTCCACACTCGGCCAAAATCTTCCCCCCCTCCTCTGCATAGGTTCTTAATGCTTCCATTAACTTTTTGCGCCGATGCAGTTGACGGGCAAACAATTCCGGATATCCTCCGGGTAAATAAACCAAATCAGCATCCGGCAAATCACTACCATATACAGGACTGAAATAAGTAATGCTTCCTAGCGCAGACAAGCGGTCTATGTTTTCTCTATAGATAAAGTTGAAAGCCGGATCCCGCGCTATGGCTATCTTCATCTTTTTAGCAGAAGGAGCAAAACTTTCCACCCCTATCTCAGAACTATAAGGCAATGTATACCGACACGGGAAATTACGATGACAAATACTCAGCAGCTTATCCAAATCCACATATTTCTCAACCAATTCCGCAGCCTGTTCTATTAAGGTGTTCATGGAACGTTTGGCTGTCAATGTCAAACCCAAATGCCGGGATGGAATTTTCAACCCTTCTGTCATAGGCAGATATCCCAAACACTCTACTCCTGCATCAACACAAGCCTCACGTAAATAAGCGAAATGAGAAGGAGATGATACTTGATTGAAAACAATACCTGCAATCTTCACAGCCGGATTAAAATGCTTGAAACCATAAATTAACGGAGCCACAGAATAAGCTGTAGAACGAGCACTTACTATAAGCACTACAGGGATATTCAACAATCTGGCTATTTCAGCACTACTTCCCTGCATTCTTTGATAACCGTCGAACAATCCCATCACTCCTTCGGTTACACATACATCGGCTCCATCTCCATATTTATTATACAGATGTTGTACATGGGTATTTGATGCCATCCAAATATCCAAATTCACCGACTCATGGTCAGCAGCCAGCGTATGAAATTGTGTATCAATATAATCAGGACCACATTTAAAAGGCTGTACTCGCAGGCCTCGTTTGTGCAATGCCCGCAGCAACCCCATCGTAAAAGTCGTTTTTCCGCTTCCCGATGTAGCGGCCCCTATGAGTAATTGTGGCTTCATTCTTTAGTATTTCTTTTAAAAACGGATACAAAGATAGTGCAAATTGCAAATTATCGAAATTAGAATAACAGATTAATTCATAATTCCGACATATCAAGTAAATATCCTTAGAAAGCAATTAAAGTTTTATGGTTTATCAATTAAATAAGCTACCTTTGCAGTCATTTTGCCGGGATGACAGCTATAAAACGAAGCATCCTATCCCATAAAACCTACTCTAATATTTTGAAAGACAACTTTTTGAATTATAAAATTGATACTATAAATAATTAAACTAGATAATGAATTATGGAACTTTTTAGAAATCTCTTTGAAGGGTACCCTAATTTATGGGGCGGCGGAGTAGCACATTCCGTACTTATTCTTTCACTGGTCATTGCTTTCGGTATCATGTTAGGAAAAATAAAAGTGGCAGGTATCTCATTGGGAGTAACCTGGATACTTTTTGTAGGAATTGTATTCGGTCATTTCAATCTGAACCTGGACGAACATCTGTTGCATTTCTTAAAAGAGTTCGGTCTGATATTATTTGTCTACTCAGTCGGACTACAAGTGGGTCCCGGTTTCTTCTCAGCATTCAAAAAAGGAGGATTCACACTAAACCTGCTTGCCATGATGGTTGTATTTTTAGGTGTGACCATCACCATTATACTCCATTTCATAACAGGTGTCCCCATTACCACAATGGTAGGAATTCTTTCGGGTGCTGTAACAAATACCCCGGGACTAGGTGCCGCACAGCAAGCAAACAGTGATCTGAATGGTATAGACGCTCCCGAAATAGCACTGGGATATGCCGTAGCCTATCCACTGGGTGTAGTAGGATGTATTCTCTCCCTGCTGGCATTGAAATATATCCTGCGCATCAACACAAAAACCGAAGAAGCCGATGCGGAACGGGGATTGGGACATCTACAAGAACTGACCGTACGCCCTATCTCACTAGAAATACGCAATGAAGCCGTAGAAGGTAAAACAATAAAAGAAATCAAGCCATTGGTGAATCGTGATTTTGTGATTTCACGCATACGGCATTGTGACGGAGACAAACAAACAGAACTAGTGAACTCCACTACAGTATTTCACATGCACGATGAAATCCTTGTTATCGCCAATCCGATAGATGTAGAAGCTATCACTGTATTTTTTGGAAAACAAGTGAATGTGGAATGGGATTTCCAGAACAAACAACTTATTTCCAGAAAAATTCTGATCACCAAGCCTGAATTGAATGGCAAGACATTGGCTCAACTAAAAATCAGGAATAACTTCGGAGCAAGCATTACCCGTGTAAACCGTTCGGGTGTAGACCTTGTGGCCACTCCCAACCTGCAATTGCAAATGGGTGACCGGGTAAAGATTGTGGGTAGCGAACTGGCTGTAGCCCATGCCGAAAAGATTCTAGGTAATTCCATGAAACGTTTGAATCATCCCAACCTGATTCCTATTTTCTTAGGCATCGCATTAGGGTGTATTTTAGGAAGCACTCCTTTTTTATTCCCCGGTATCCCTCAACCGGTAAAACTGGGACTGGCAGGAGGCCCCCTTATTGTGTCCATCCTGATAAGCCGTTTCGGACCACATTATAAATTGATAACCTATACCACCATAAGTGCCAATTTGATGGTACGTGAAATCGGTATCTCACTTTTCCTTGCTTGCGTAGGATTAGGAGCCGGTAAAGGATTCATCGAAACAATTATTAACGAAGGCGGATATGTATGGATAGCATACGGCGCCATTATTACGCTGCTGCCTTTACTGATTGTAGGAATAATAGGACGATATGTTTATAAACTGAACTATTACACCTTGATCGGAGTATTGTCCGGAGCCACCACCAATCCGCCCGCATTAGCCTACTCCAATGACTTGACCTCTTGTGACGCTCCGGCAGTAGGTTATGCCACCGTTTATCCGCTCACCATGTTTTTACGTGTGCTTACAGCACAAATATTAATATTGGCGCTTGCCTGAAATCACTATCCGAATTATTGCAAATTCATATTGCCGTAGGAGTGAATCAAATTCACTTCTACGGTTCAAAATCCCCTCCTCTTTTCAATATTCTCTCCGTTTTAAGCAGTCATTTTTTCACTAATCTTAAAACATATATAAAATAATTGTCTACCTTTGCGCCCGGTTTGGTGATACAGATATTTTTTCTCTATCTGTATAAAAGGGAATTCGGTTGTGGAATCCGAAGCAGTGCCCGCTACTGTGAAACCCATTTGATGAAAAGCAACTCTCGCTATGCCACTGTTTCGAAAATGAAGAAATGGGAAGGCGCTTTTCAGGGTGAAGCCAGGAAACCTGCCAAATCAAAACATAGATAATCACGCTCTCCCGGGGTCAGGAAAGCCAATTATTAATTCTTAAATTCTTTCGATGAAAGTAAAATTATTATTGACAGCAATTACTTTAAGCTGTCTGGCTATTGACGTACTGGCACAAGTCAGTATCAGTGGAAAGATTGTGAGTGCCGATACCAACGAACCTGTAGTGGGGGCTAATATTCGTATTGACCAAAGCCTTTCAGGATGCACCACAAATGGTAAAGGCGAGTTTAATATCAACAATCTTCCTGATGGAAAACATGTATTAAGAATCACGCATGTCAGTTACACACCCAAATCTGTCACCACAAAAGGGGGTGAAAAAAATCTTCTTATCAAGCTACAAGACAGTTTTACCAATATAGGCCAGGTAGTAGTAACCGGAACAGGAACACACCACCGCATGACGGATAGTCCCGTGCCTGTTTCCGTTATCACCGCAAAGGATTTAAGTAATGCCAGTGTAACATCGCTGGACGAGGCCTTACAAAAGCTGACCCCATCTTTCTCAAGTATGACCAACGGTATGGGTACAACATTGAGTCTGAATGGATTGCCTGATGATTATTTCATTTTTCTGGAAAATGGCAAACGCCTGTATGGAGATGATACTTACGCCCGAATCAATGTTGCCAAAATCAAACGTATTGAAATATTGAACGGTGCCTCTTCCGCTCTTTACGGAACAAATGCTATCGGAGGAGTAATCAACATTATTACTGATGATGCAAAAAATGCTATCAATGTTTCCAGCGATACCCGTTATGCCAGTAAAGGACGTTTTACCCAGTCCGTAAACGCAGATGTCAATACCGGCAAGTTCGGCTCCTACACCTCTTACCGCCGTCAGCAGGCCGAGGGATGGCAACTGAATCCATACGAAGAGAACTCCAAAACTCATGAACTGGAAGAAACCGGGAAAGTAGCTTCTACAGGATTCTATGCAAATACTGTCAATCAAAAATTCACTTTTGATGCTACCGACAAACTCTCCTTTTATGCCCGCGGCGGATATTATGACAACAAGACACGCCGCCCTTATGAAGCATACGACTACAACATATTGCATGAAACCTTTAATTATGGTATTGGTACCCAATACATGATAAGTAAAGGGAATTATATTACCGCAGACTATTACGCCGATCATTTTTCTTCCTCTTATTGTTTTTTTAAAGACAATAAAACTTATAATGGAAAAGCAGGTGAAGAGCAAGTGCGCAAACGGACCCGCAATCACAATCTTAGCATAAAAGGTATCTTTAAATTAGGTGGCCGGCACAAACTTTCAGTCGGCACAGAATATATCGTTGATGTCTTGAAAAGTCAAACAGACAATATAGCTAAAGAAGATGCTTATACACTGGCCTTGTTTGCACAAGATGAAATAAAGTTACTGAGAAATCTACAGGCTTTGATCGGTGTACGTTACATTTATCATGAAAATTTCAAAAATCATGCCACTCCCAATGTAGCACTGATGTATAAACCCGGCAAATTCAATTTCCGTGCCTCCTATGCAGCAGGTTTCCGAACTCCTACCCTGTCTGAACTCTATGCCACTGACATAGCTAAAAAAAATGACAGGTTAACAATAGGCAATTTGGATTTAAAGCCGGAAAAGAATGATTATTTCTCATTGAGTGCAGAGTATGTACATGAGCGTTTTTCTGTATCAGTCAATGCTTTTTATAATAATATTCGTGACATGATAGATTATAATACGATTGCCACGGGAGATAAAGCTATGGAGCAATATGGTCATAAGGAAGTTCGTCAACGTGATAATATAGCGGAGGCTAAAGTATACGGAATCAATGTATCCGCCAATGCATACCTAGCGCCGGGTTCAATTTAAGCGGAGGATATACTCATCTTAATACCCAAGACGTGGAATTGGAACAACCCATCGACAAAAGTATTAAAAACGCATACAATATCAATGCCCAATGGCACATTCATGGAAGATATATCGGTTGAACATAAATTTGAACGGTCGTATCAACAGCAAACGTTTCTCTAAAAGTTATGGCTATGCTCCCGACTATCAATTGTGGGATTTAAACACACGCCATTCTTTCAACTTAAAATCTGTAATCATAGAACCCGGATGTGGCATAGAAAACCTGTTCGATTATACGGATGATCGTCCTTATAACAGCAATTATGCAACTCTTACCCCCGGACGTTCATTCTATATCAGTTTGTCTTTAAAATTTAAAAGCTAAAAAAATCAAAGACTTATCGAAGATAATATAAAATAAACCTATATCTTTGCAACAGAATTAGTAATCGGGCTATCACATAGCCCGATGCAAGGGAATCCGGTGTAAATCCGGGGCTGTACCTGCAGCTGTAAATCCTCATTATGTTGATTGGATAGTCCAAAACCACTGTTTCATTTGAAGAAATGGGAAGGTTTCCAATCAGAGGAAAGCCAGAATACCTGCTAAGTCTGTTGAACAATAAACACCAAGCTTCCAGGATTAGAAGTATGTGTCCATTCGAACAAGCGTTTTCCAACGTCTATTCCTTTGTGGCATTCCTCTTTATCAGAGGGAAACTTGATGTTTTATTTTGCAAATTAAATAAAACACAATATGAGGTATTTACTTCCTGCTATTCTACTATTAGGTACACAAATTGCAAGTGCCCAAAGTATTCTCAAAGATAAAGACGATAAAGAATTGTCCGTATTACTGAATGAAGTGGTCATCACGGGTACAGGTACTGAACATTATCTGAAAGATGCTCCCGTACAGACTGAAGTAATAACCAGCAAAGCTTTGGAACAATATCAGGCACGCAGTATAGACGATTTGCTCAGTGGTCTTAGTCCTTCATTGACCTTTCATGATGGTGATATGGGGAGCCATATCCAACTAAACGGATTGAACAATGACTATATCCTGATCATGATAAATGGAAAAAGAATGAATGGCGATGTAGGAGGGCAAAACGACTTGAATCAATTAAATCCAGCTAATATAGAACGCATAGAGATTGTAAAAGGGGCCGCTTCTTCACTTTATGGCAGTGACGCAATAGCCGGAGTTATCAATATCATAACCAAACGTAACCGTGAAAAAATGGAGCTCACCAATACATCCCGCATAGGTGAATATGGTGATATACGTCAAAGTACCAGTTTCGGCTTTAATTATGGAAAGATAAAATCTGTAACCGGAATCAACTTCCGGCATACCGATGGCTGGCGGAATACAGACCTGCAGTGGGATCAGAATCAATTGAAATCCGGCTCTACTATGTTGACCGTAAACCGTTCTTCAAACTATACCCTGTCCGAGAACATTGAATGGCAAGTCAATCGCAAACTAGACCTCACTGCAGAAGGCACTTATTATGAGCGTTGGGTAATGCGTACACACGGTCCTTGGAAATATCAAGCCAACGATTTTTATTATCGCAACTATACATTTGCAGTAGGAAGTAAATATAAATTAGGAAAACGGAATTATCTGACTGCAGACCTCTCGTATGGCAGATACGGTTACTTCTATGACTATAAGCTAAACGAGCATACTGATTATTTTCTAGACAATGACCGCCATGAACGTATCACCTACTTTGCCGGTCAACGTATCAAACAAAGTATTCAGAAACAAATATTAGGCCAGGTAAAAAGTGTATTTTATCTTGGAGAGGACCATATTTTAAATGCAGGAATCGAATATCAGTACAATCATTTGGAATCACCTCATCACATTGACGGTGACCGCGCTTCCGTTTATACGTTGGCAGCTTATATACAGGAGGAATGGACAGCCAGAGAAAATCTGGTTCTGACTGCGGGGTACGAGGAACACAACACAAGGAAACAGGATTGAATTTCAGTCCGAAAATATCAGGACTTTATAAACCCGGAGAACATATTAATTTGCGTGCTTCTTATGCTTTAGGCTACAAAGCACCCACTATTAAAGAACTTTATTATAATTATACCGGCGTTATCGGAGGCGGTGCCTTGACTGCATATCATGGCAACACAAATCTAAAAGCACAAACCTCACAATATGCTTCAATCGGTATCGAGTACGTAGGGCAAAAATTCCAAGCCAGTTTAACCGGATACATGAATTATCTTCACAACATGATTGAGTTGGTTGAAATTTCCGTAACTCCCGATGAAAAGTTTCTTGAAGTAGAAAAGAGCAAACAATATAAGAATCTGACAAAGGCACGTATTTATGGTATGGATTTCACCTTCAACTATCGTCCTGCAAAATCTCTCAGCCTTGCCGGCGGATATAGTTATGCTGATCCAAAAGCGCAATATCCTAACAAAGGTATAGATTATATGAAATATCTTCCTATTGATGCTACTTCCAGCCATAATGCAAATTTAAATGTCTTATGGCAACATTCATGGAAACTGTATCGTTTGGGTATCGGCATCTATGGCAGATATCAGTCTACACGCCGTTATATAAATGATAATAATGCCGACGGATTCCAAACTTGGCGTATCAACACAGCCCACTCATTATTAAAAATGAAACGGTGGTCATTAACGATGAATGCCGGGGTAGATAATGTATTTGACTATGTAGACCGTACTCCTTTCGGACGGAATCGTGCCACATCAACTCCCGGAAGAACTTTTTATGTCTCCGCCCTCATTAAATTCAAAAACAATTAATAACCAACAATTTATAAATTAATTTTTATTCGTATGAAACAATTCAAGTATTATCTGATGGCGGCTTTTGTTGCTGCCGCAACTTGCACAGGATTCAGTTCCTGTAGTGACAATGATGATGAAGAAAGTACTGTTAATCCTGCTGTGGATGTAGTAACCAGAACCAAGCAACACGACACAGCAATTTTGCTCTGTACTTTTGGCAGTACCTATAATGAGTCCCTTTCTGTTTATGATGATGTGATTGAGGATTTTAAAGCTAAATTCCCCAATACGGATATTTATATGTCATTTACTTCACGTACATGTATCGGACGTGTAGAAGCATCTACCGGCATAGCACGTTATGAATTGGACCAATGGTTGAAAGCAATAGGCGATGCAGGATACAAACGTGTGGCTGTACAATCATTGCACGTAATTCCAGGCGAAGAATATCTTTCATTAATGAATACTGATGTAAAAAAATACTTTATGATTCAATGGTATCCGCATATTGATGTATTGAAAGGTGCCAACCTTCTTTCCAGTGCAGAAGATACTAAAGATGTAGCAGAGATACTTTACAAACACTATGAGTCTAAATTAGCAGACAAGAACAACATCGTGCTTCTAATGGGACACGGTAATCCGGATGAGAATTACAATGCTAACAAAAAGTACTCTGACATGGAAAAAGCATTGCAGGAACTTGCTGCCAACAACAATATCTTTGTAGGTACTGTGGATTATGGTGACATGCTTTTCTTCCCGAAAGAAATAGAGGAAGAACCGGCTAATAGAATTCCTGTAGAAGGATTTGACAAAACCCAATATCCCGACTGTATGTACTCTAAGGTGATGAGCTATTGCGAAAAGAACGGCCTGAACCCATCAGAAGTAAATGTTTATCTTGCACCTTTCATGTCAATTGCCGGTGACCATGCCCACAACGACCTTTGGGGATTGGAAGCTATGGCCGAAGATGACGATGTAAGTAATGTGGAAATCAATACAAATGAATATAGCTGGCGTGAACGTTTGGAGAAATTAGGATTCAAAGTGGACAGAACATTCGAAAGCCACCCGATAGATCAAGCCGGAGCTGATCATGGTATTAAAGACGGATGTAATATGAAAGCCCTTGGCAGTTATCCTGAGATTCGCCAAATTTGGGTAAACCATTTATATGAAAACTGGAATGACGACAGTGCATGGGAGAATGGTGAAGACTATCAACCGGAAGCATAACCAACTTAATATATTTA
>ENA-OQEX01000445-OQEX01000445.1-human-gut-metagenome-genome-assembly--contig:-NODE-445-length-22257-cov-12.115047_pt1 | contig 22257 bp, 24 predicted proteins | sample MGYA00242802_ERZ504649 | MGnify/ENA primary metagenome ERZ504649 (study PRJEB26092, sample SAMD00036194) | human gut metagenome | host: Homo sapiens | study: EMG produced TPA metagenomics assembly of...
CTCGACGGCCCGCGCTTCCCGAAGGCTCGCAACAACCGCGCCGCCGCCATCAACACCATTCCTCATTCCACTGGCGCCGCCAAGGCCATCGGCAAGGTCGTTCCGTCCGTGAACGGCAAGCTGCAGGGCCACGCCCAGCGCATCCAGTTCCGGATGGCTCCGTCACCGAGCTGACCACCGTCCTGAACAAGGAAGTCACCGCCGATGAGATCAACGCCGCCTTCAAGGCCGCCTTCTCCGACACCGACTTCTACGGCTACAACGAGGATGGCATCGTGTCCTCCGACATCATCGGCGACACCCACGGTGGCGTGTTCGATCCGACCCAGACCGATGTCAACACCGTTGACGGCCTGACCATGGCTCGCACCGTCTCCTGGTACGACAACGAGTACGGCTTCACCTGCAACATGGTGCGTACCCTGCTGTACTTCGCCGAGATCTCCGAGTGAATCGGCGCGGAGTAATCCGCACGGTTCGTCTCTGAACCTCAGACAAAGGGGCTTTCGCTTCGGCGGAAGCCCCTTTTCGTATCCGAAACGCCACAACGGACACGTGGAAGGCTTATTATGGGCGGCATGGCAAAGAAAAAGCATGAGAAGGGCGCCGGTTCCACACCGGCCACCGTGCAGTTGGAAAAAGCCGGAGTTCCGTTCAAAACCTACGAATACGCGCATTCGAACGATCACATGGATGACGGTTATGGGGTTGAGGCCGCCACCAAGCTCGGTTTCGACGAGCATCAGGTGTTCAAGACGCTGATGGCGGACACCGGCTCCGAACGCGTGGTCGGCGTGGTGCCGGTCAGCGGACATATGGATCTGAAGGCGCTGGCCGCGGCAGTCGGCGCGAAGAAGGCGGCGATGGCCGATCCGAAGGTCGCCATGCGCGAATCCGGCTACGTGGTCGGCGGCATCTCCCCGCTTGGCCAGCGCACACACCACAAGACGGTGCTTGACGAAAGCGCGCTGCAATACGACGAAATCCTGCTGTCGGGCGGCAAACGCGGTTTCTCAGTCGGCGTCAATCCCAACGATCTGCTCAAGGTGCTCGACGCGGTAGCGGCGCCAATCGGCACTTGGTAAAAAACACGCCGATACATCACACCAATACATAAGTGGGTGTCGAACAACACGATGTTCCGACCACCCACTTGCGTAAGCGAAAGGTTCGCGCTATTTGCGCAGTTCCGCAGGAAGCACGAAATGCATGTTCTCCTTGATGGTTTCGATGGTGCTCACATCCTGGTAGCCAAGTTCTTGCAACGCTGCGACCACGCCGGAAACCAGCTCGTCCGGCACGGAGGCACCCGAGGAAATACCCACGGATTCGACACCTTCAAACCATGCGGGGTCAAGTTCCGAAGCATCATCAACACGATGGGCGCGACCAGCGGCGCCAACAGCCGTTTTTGAGGCGTACCGCGCGTTAAGTCCCTCCTGAGCGACTTCCATCAACCGCACGGAATTCGAGGAATTCGCGGAGCCGACAATCACCACGCAATCGGCTTGCTCGGCAACGAGCTTGACCGCCGCCTGACGATTCGACGTGGCATAGCAGATGTCGGGGTTCGGCGGCATTTCAAGCCATGGGAAACGCGCTTTGAGCGCGGTGATCGTGCCAGCGGTCTCATCGACGCTCAACGTGGTCTGCGTAAGCAGCACCAGTTTCGTGTCAGGTTGGAAATCCAACGAGTCGACGTCGGACGCATGCTCGATCAGATGCACATGTTCCGGCGATTCCTCCACCACGCCAACGGCTCATCGTGGCCTTTGTGCCCGATGTAGATGATCTCGTAACCTTCCTTGACGAAACGCAGCACCTCGCGATGCACTTTGCTTACCAGCGGCAGGTGGCATCGACCACATGCATGCCGCGCGCCGCGGCCTCGGCTTTGACCGCCGGAGACACGCCGTGGGCGGAAAATACGATTGGGATGCCGGCTTCGGCGGCGGCATCGGGGATCTCAGCCAATTCCTGCACGAACACCGCGCCCTGCGCGGCCAAATCCTCGACGACATGCTTGTTGTGCACGATCTGGCGGCGCACATACACCGGCGGCAATCCGTCGGCACGTGGCGTATCGGCGGATTTGAGAATCGTCCGCACCGTCAGAATCGCCCTATCCACGCCGGCGCAGAATCCGCGCGGATCCGCCAGCACGATGCGTTTGCCCATGTTAAGCCGCCTTCCAATCGTATCCATCCATCACAACAGCAATCACCAATATTAAGGCACGGGCGCCGTCAATCGACATCGGCCGTCTTCATCCGCAGAATTTCCACACGACAAGCGCATCCACCACCACATCGTGAGCGGTAACATAGTAGCGGAAACACAGTCGACAACACTATGGAGTGATTTATGACCTGCACCAATCTGCCGCCACGCACCGGACAGCAATTTTCCATTTCGCATGGCGATTACCATGCCGTCGTCACCGAGTTGGGCGCGACGCTGCGCAAACTGACCTACCAGGCGAGGACATCATCGTCTCCCCCGGTCCGGATGACATGGTGACCTGCTGCCACGGCCAGCTGCTCATCCCGTTCCCGAACCGCATCGAGAATGGCGAATACACCTTCGAAGGCAAGACCTACACGCTGCCGATCGACGAGCATGAGCGCCACAACGCCATCCACGGCTACGGCAAGCGCGCGTTCTGGAAGCTTGTCTCCCTTAAAGAGGATGCCGTGACCCTCAGCTGGCGCGCCCCCAACATGGAGGGATATCCGTTCGACATCGTGGTGACCGCGACGTACAGCCTCGCCGACGATGGCCTGCATCTGAACATCAGCGCCTACAACAACGGCGATGCGGACGCACCGTGGGCCTTGGCCATCCACCCGTGGCTCGCCAACGGCTTCAACGGATACGGCGATGAGATCGACGCCCACAACGCCAAGTGCAGCCTGACCGTGCCGGGGCGCACGCATGTCACCGTCAACGAGAACCTCATTCCGACCGGCACCGAGCCGGTGGACGGCACCAAGTACGACCTGCGTAAGGACACGCTGCTCACCGAGCAGCCGTTCGACGACGCTTGGACGGATCTGGAGCATGCCGAAGACGGCACCGTCACCGCGGTGTTCACCCGTCCGGACGGCAAGAAGGTGCGTGTGGGCGGCGACGAGACCGTCACCTCGTTCCAGGTGTGCACCGGCACCGGTTTCCCGGCCATCAAGCATCCGGCCGGCGTGGCGGTGGAACCGCAGACGGCATACGCGAACGCGTTCAACACCGGCAAGGACCTCATCGTCATCAAGCCGGGCGAGACGTCAAGCACGGCGCTGTTCATCGGGATGCTCGACTGATATAATCACCATCGGAATAAGTCCCGGCCACACAGCGGACGCTGAATTTGGCAAACGTCTCGCTCGTGTGCGATAATCCCGAAGGCTTATTAATCGCAAGTAAAGGAGTCCAATCATGGGCATGCGCGGACGTAAGCGCAAGGATCGTCGTAAGAAGGCCGCCAATCACGGCAAGCGCCCGAACGCCTGATCCCTGCCGGCGCGAATAGCGTCACAGAGCATGGAAAACCCCGCGGAATCATTACGGTTCGCGGGGTTTTCCCATATTCAGACGCTGATGCGGCGGGCGCGCCTCGCGTCACATCAGCGTGGCACTTGGCGCATGAAACGCCGCACGTCCTTCCAATTACTCGTCACAACAGTGGTCAAGTGTCGCCTCAAGCCTGTCGATCAGGCTTTGCGGCGCGTGTTTCGGCCGCAGGTACGCGCGCATCGCTGCGATCAGCGCACGTTCGCGTTCATCGCAACAGGTCTCCGGGTCGAAGCAGTCCCCGGAGGCCACGACATGCACGCTGGCATGCGTCACCTGCGTCACCACACCGTTCGTGTTGGTGGTGGTCGAAGTAATGGAGATGTGCCGTTCCATTGGTTCGCTCATGGTCGATCCTTCCCGGCAGTGCATAGCCACGTTCCTTGGCGTAATTGGCAAGCTCACGTTTCAGCTGTGTGCGGGCGCGGTTGAGCGGCTCATCACGGTGCCGATTTTCACGCCTTGTTCCTCAGCTACCTGGCTGTATGATTTGCCGTCGATCGCGCGTCGATGAAAACCTGCCTGCGTTCCGGGGAAAGCCGGTTCAAAGCGGCCATGATCTCCTCCGGCGCGTAGGCGTCCAAGTATTCCTGTTCGGCGGATTTGAGCTGTTCGGAGGAATGCTCGGACGCGGAATACAGGTCCCAGTCGTCGTATTCGCCAGTGGAATCGTTGGCGCGTTGCGGCCGTCGCTTGGCTTTGGCGTACTGGTTGAAATAGGCGTTGCGTTCGATGGTGGTCATCCAAGCCGCGAAATTCGTTCCTTCCTTGAAGGAGTCGAACGCCTTGAATCCACGTTCGAAGGTGTCCTGCACCAGATCCTGCGCGTCGTCGGGATTGTTGGTCAGTTTCATCGCCTGCCGGTACAGCGAGTCCACAACGGGCATGGCAAGCTTCTCAAACCGCGCGCGCCGGCCCGCCATGGATTCCGTTTCTTGTTCAGTCACACTCTCATTGTAACTTCCCCGACGTCACACGTCGTGCACATGGTTGCCGCTAAAATGGCTCTTCGGTATCCGCTCGGCGTCTCATACACAGGGAGAACACGAAAACATGGCTTTGACTCTGGAATCGGCGGCCCGACTGCTCGATAGGCACGGACTGCTGCGCGAAATCATCCGCGGCGATGTCTGGACGCTTGATCCGCACGACATCAAGGGATTCGACGAGCCGTTCTCCGCAATCACCTACGACACCCGCAAGGTGGAGCCGGGCACGTTCCTGTGCTGCAAGGGCCGTTTCAAGGCCGAATATCTGCAGGGCATCGACGAACGCGGCCTTGCCGCCTATGTGTCGGAGAACGACTTCTCCGACGCCACGCAAGCTCCGGGCCTTATTGTGGATGACGTGCGCAAGGCCATGGCTTTGCTATCGGCTGAATTCTATGGTCGTCCGCAGGACCAGTTGAAGGTGGTCGGCATCACCGGCACCAAAGGCAAGACCACCACCGCCTATCTCACGCAGGCGATGCTCAACGGCTGTTCCGGCGGCAAGTGCGCGCTGTTTTCCTCCGTGGACAATTGTCTTGACGGCCACACCTACGTGGAATCCGATCTGACCACGCCGGAATCCATGGATGCGTTCCGCATGATGCGCGAGGCCGTTGATAACGGCATGGAATATCTCGTCATGGAGGTCTCCTCGCAGGCCTACAAGGTGGACCGCGTGTTCGGTCTCACATTCGACGTGGCCGCGTTCCTCAACATCAGCCCGGACCATATCAGCCCGATCGAGCATCCGACATTCGAGGATTATCTCCACTGCAAGCGTCAGATCGTCAAGAACTGCCGTGCCCTCGTATTGGGTGCCGATTGCGCGCGCGCCGACCTCATCCGGCAGGACGCACGTCATGCCAGCGTTCCCGTCACCACGTTCGCGCTTGGCGGCGATTCCACGGCAGACGTCATGGCCGCGCCGGCGAATGACGATCACAGCCGCTTCTCCATCGTCATCGACGGCACCTCGATCGGCGAGTTGAGCCTGACATTGGACGGCGATTTCAACTATGCGAACGCGGCGGCGGCCGTCGCGATCGCCCATGCGGCCGGTTTCGATTTCGGTTCCGCACAGGCCAAGGACGCGTTGCGTGAGATGGAGCCGGTACGCATCGCCGGACGTATGGAGCATTTCAAGGACACGCGGTCGAACACCATCGCCATTGTTGATTACGCGCATAACTACGCGTCCGTCACCGCGTTGCTTGACTACGTCGATCAGCGTTACGGCAGCGAAAAGCCGGAAATCACGCTCATCACCGGCTCCGCTGGAAACAAGGCATACGATCGCCGCGCCGAAATCGTCCACGCCGCGCAGGACCGCATCGACCATCTCGTGCTCACTTTCGAAGACACCGACGACGAGCCTGTGGAACAGGTCTGCGCGGACATGAACGACAGCGTCACCAACCCGCAGCTTGACGTGAAGACCATTCTCGACCGTGCCGAAGCCGTGGAGACCACGGTAAGCCACGATCGCAAGGATCCCGAGCATCTGCACATCATCCTCATCATCGGCAAAGGCAACGAACGTTGGTTCAAAGACCACGGCAAGCACATCCCTTACGAGGGCGACGACCGCATCGTGGAACGCGTGTTCCGTCTCAAATAACAACTAAGGTGAAGGCATTATGACACGATTCCAACCGATTCTGCTAGGCAGCGACATCAACGTCTACGGCATGGCCAGGGCGTTCCATGAGGAGTACGGCCTCGTTTCCGAGGCGTATGCGTATTTCCAGCTGAGCCCCACGAAATTCAGCCGTATCGTCAACGTGCACATCGTCGACGATTTCAACAACTTCGTCACGTTCCGTAATTTCATGCTCAAGCTCGGCAAGCGTATGAAGGCCGAGGATCCGGAACGCATGCTGCTGCTCATCCCCTGCGGCGACGTGTACGCCAATCTGCTGAGCCAGTGCGGCGACGATCTTCGCGAATATTTCGTATACAACACGCTTGACGTGAACCTTTCGCGCCGGCTCGCCTACAAGTCCACGTTCTACCAGATTTGCGAGCAGTATGATCTGCCCCATCCGAAGACGCGCACCGTCACCGCCGATGAGGTGAAGGCGGGAGCCTACCGTGATTTGCCGTTCAGCTATCCGGTGGCCATGAAGCCCGCGAATTCGGTGGAATGGCTCAACATCGATTTCAAGGGCCGTCGCAAGGCTACATCTTCAACGATCCGGCCGAATTGGAGACCATCATCAAGCGTGCGTACGATGCCGGATACACGTCCGAATGGTGATTCAGGACTTCATCCCCGGCGACGATTCCCGCATGCGTGTGCTGAACGCTATGTGGACCAGCATCATCGCGTGCGTATGATGTTCCTCGGCCACCCGCTGCTGGAGGATCCCTCCCCTGTCGCCGCGGGCAATTATGCGGCCATTCTGCCCGACTACAACGAGGGTGTGTTCCGTCGTATCAAGGCTTTCCTCGAGGACATCAAATACGAGGGCGTGGCCAATTTCGACATGAAGTACGACGAACGCGACGGCGAGTACAAGCTGTTCGAAATCAACCTTCGCCAGGGACGTTCCAGCTATTTCGTCACGCTGAACGGATTCAATCTGGCGAAGTATTTCGTCGACGACCTCGTCGAGGACACGCCGTTCGACGGCAACACCCTGTTCGGCCGCGGTTCGAAGCTGTGGCTTGAGATTCCGAAGTCGATTTTCCTTGATTACGTCGCAGAAGGCGCTGACAAGGAAACCGGCAAGCGCATGCTCAAGTCGGGCGATTGGGGTACCACCTTGGAGTATTCCAAGGATATGAATCCGCTGCGTTGGCTGATGATTCGGCACATGTTCTCGATTTACAAGAAGAGCTATGCCAAGTACTTCACCAAGAAGGGCGAGCTTAAGTGAAACGACCGTTTTTCGCCGTACTGGGCGGCATGGGCACGCTGGCCACCGAAAGCTACATCCGCTTGGTCAACCGCGCCACGCATGCCCATTGCGATCAGGATTATCTGGACTACATCGTCTTCAACGATTCCTCCGTGCCGGACCGCACCGCGTACATTCTCGGCGAATCCGACGAGAATCCCTTCCCCGTACTCGCCGACGATATCGAGAAGGCAACGGCGATGGGCGCGAGTTTCATTGTGCTCACCTGCAATACCGCGCACTATTTCTATGACGATTTCCAGGCGTTGACGACGGTGCCGATTCTGCATATGCCACGCGGCGCGGTGGCACGCATGGCTCAACGTTATCCGAAGGATCGTTTTCCGCGGGTCGGTTTCCTCGGCACCGTGGGTTCGCGCAAATCCGGCGTGTACAAGCGTGCCGTCGAAGAGGCCGGATACACGTTCGTCGAACCGACCGACGAGTTGCAGGCCCGTATCACTTCGCTGATTTATGACGATGTGAAAGGTAGTGGCGAGCTCAATCTGGAACGCTACGAATCGGTGTTGCGCGATATGCTCGATCCGGCAGGCCCCTGCGCGTGCGACACGCTGATATTGGGCTGCACCGAGCTGAGCGTGCTCAACGAGGCGTTTCCGCTGCCCCAGCTGCCGGTCATCGACGCGCAGGCCGTGCTGGTGGAAGATACCGTGGCGCGGGCCGAAGCGTTGCGCGCGTAGCTATTATTTGTCACGCCTATCTTCGACTGCTTAGGCGTCGGACGATAAAACAAGGTTGTGGGTGGCTTCCCATTGCCTGGGGAGCCACCCACAATCTGTTTTACATGGACGATGTACGCCGCACGTATGGCGTCATCGTCCGATGTTGTTTCGCTTCGTCACTTCGTTTCGTTTTCCGAAGCCGTTTCCGCATCCGCCGGTTCGTTGGCATCCGCCGCCTCACCCATTTCATCCGCATCGGCGTCTGCTAAAACGGAATCGTCCGGACCGACGCTGCCGAAATCGTTGATGTTGAAATCAGGGTTGGCGTCGGATTCGAAATCCACGTCAGCCTCGTCCTGCTTTTTGCGCGGTTCCGGATCGACGGCTTCCTGGAACACACGTTCGGCCTTTGGCTTCTTCAGGTCGGGGTTGATCTTCTCCTCCAGCATGAGTCGCGCATCACCGGCGGTGGTGAAGCTGCCACAGACGAGCACGCCATGACCGTAGCCGACGCCCAGTTCGTCATCGGCATCAACCATGTTGACGGCTTCCTGGATGGCGTCCGGCAATTCGGGAATGCAGGTGACGCGTTCCGGCCCGAAAACACGGTCCGCGATCTTCTTCAGATCCTCAGCCGGCATCACTCGGTCACGCCACGAGTTCTCGGTGACGATCACATGGCTCAGCAACGGTTCGAGCACGCCCAGATACTCCTCGACCTGCTTGTCCCCCATCATGCGACCACGCCGACGAGCTGCTGGAAATCATAGTTCTCTTCAATGGCGGCACGCAGCGATTCGGCCGCGTTCACGTTGTGTCCGCCATCAAGGATGATGGTAGGCGAGGTACGAATTTGTTCGATACGTCCCGGAATGCGTACGCTGCTCAACGCTTCGGCCACCAAATCGCCGTCCAACGCGCCGTTGACGGGAATCACCACTTCCGCCGCGCACAGTGCGGCGAGCGCGTTGTGTGCCTGATGCTCGCCGAATTTGGCGATCGGCACTTCCGTGTAGGTGCCGTTCGGGGTGCGCAGGGTGGCCACCTGGCCGCCGACGGCCGGCACTCGGGTAACGACTTCCGATTCGACGCCGTCGCGCACCAAGCTGGCGTGGTTCTCCTTGGCCGCGGCCTCGATAATCGGCATGACCTCGTCCTCGTGTGGCTGGCGGCCGATGATGGCGGTGCAGTTCGGCTTGATGATGCCGACCTTTTCCGTGGCGATTTCCTCCACGGTGTCGCCGAGCCATGCCATGTGGTCCATGTCGACCGGTCCGATGATGGCCGCGTCCGCGTCGAGCACGTTGGTGGCGTCCCATCGGCCGCCCATGCCGACTTCCACGATGGCGACGTCGACCGGCGCGTCGGCGAATTTCCAGATGGCCATGGCGGTGAGCACTTCGAAGAAGCTCATCTTCGGCTTGCCCAGCTCGTCCATTTTCATGTCCACGATGGCGACGAGGTCCTTGACCTGGTCCCATGTGTCGACGAAATCGTCGTCTGACAGCTGCTGGCCGTCGATGGCGATGCGTTCGTTGACGTGTTCCAGATGGGGCGAGGTGTATAGGCCGTACGCATGCCGTAGGCGCGGCAGATGCTTCGGCCATACGTGCCGTGGAGCCCTTGCCGTTGGTGCCGGTGATGTGGATGACGCGGAACGACTGCTCCGGATGGCCCATGATGTCGAGGATCATCTTCATGCGTTGCAGGTCGAGATTGGTGGCGTTGCGTTCCGATGGACGGCTCATGATGTCGCGTTCGACGTCGATCATGCTTTCGTTGTTGCGATTGGGATGTTCGAATGACATATTTCCCGTTTTCCTCCCGTACCTTGCGGACAGCACACTAAACTTTTCCCATTCTAGATGTCCGCATGAACGTTGCGCGCCGGGAAAAGTTATAGGATGGGTTGCGGTAATTTCCGTACGTTACGAATGCATGTTCAGGAGATGTGATGGGCGAAGTCATTACTGACAAGGACAAGGAATACGAGAAGATGGAGCGGGAGGCCGCTCCGGGACCGGATCAGGCCATGAGCGATCGTGTGAACAATCGTTCGCTGCGTCCGCGTTCCGAGGCGTTCAAGGAGTTCATGACCACCGGTTGGGATGACAACGAGCCGCAGATCGAGCCGTTGGAGTCCTCCAAGTACACGCCGGCGCGTCTGGAGGCGTTGGGCAAGGCGTTCCCGGGCGAGCGTATCGTGATTCCGGCCGGACAGCCGAAGGTGCGCAACAACGATTGCGATTACGCGTTCCGTCCGGATACGACGTTTTCCTACTACACCGGTTTGGGTGAGGATTTCGAGGCCGGCGCGGTGCTGGTGCTGAATCCCGTCGATCCGGATTCTCCGGAGGCGAAGGCCGGCAAGACGCATGTTCCGGAACTGTTCGTGGCTCCGCGTGCCAACCATTACACGCAGGACTTTTTCATGAACGCCCATTATGGCGAGTATTGGGTGGGTCCGCGTGCCGGTGTGAAGGAAATGACCGCGATGACCGGCATCGAAACCAACGACATCGCGCAGCTGCCCGACGCGTTGAGCAAGGATGTCGGCACTGAGGCCGCGCGGTGCGCGTGCGCGTGATCCGCGAAGCCGATCCGGCGATTACCAGCATGGTCGAGGAGATCCGTGAAGCCAACGGTTTCGCCGATCCGGACAACAACACCGCTGCCGATGACAAGCTGCACGAATTCGCCGCCGAGGCACGCATGTGCAAGGATGAGTATGAGGTTCGTGAGATGCGCAAGGCGGTCGCGGCAACCAAGCATGGTTTCGACAACATTCTGCGCAAGATTCCGTCTTCCCTTGGCAAGCCGCGTTCGGAGCGCATGCTGGAGGGCGCGTTCAACGCCATCTCCCGTGAAGAAGGCAACGAGGTCGGCTACGACACCATCATCGCTTCCGGCGCCCACGCTCCGATTCTGCATTGGATGCGCAATACCGGTACCGTGGAGTCGGGCGAGCTGCTGCTCATCGACGCCGGTGTGGAGGTCAACAGCCTGTATACCGCCGACATCACCCGCACGTTCCCGACCAACGGCAAGTTCACCGATTTCCAGAAGAAGCTGTACCAGGCCGTGTTGGATTCCCAGCAGGCCGGTTTCGAGGCGGCCAAGCCGGGCGCCACGTATTCGGACATCCATCATGCGTGCATGCGCGTGATCGCCGAACGTCTGCATGACTGGGGTATTCTGCCGGTCGATGTCGAGGAGTCGCTCTCCCCTGAAGGCCAGCAGCATCGCCGTTGGCTCGCCTGCGGCGTGGCCCACCATCTGGGTCTCGACGTGCATGATTGCGCGCAGGCGCGTTATGAGTCGTATCAGAACGCCAAGATTCGTCCGGGCATGATCTTCACCATCGAACCGGGCCTGTACTTCCGTGAGGATGATCTGCTGATTCCGCCGGAATACCGTGGCATCGGCATTCGTATCGAGGATGATGTGCTCATGACGGAGGATGGTCCGGAATGGATTTCCGCGGGCATTCCGAAGCAGATCGACGATGTCGAGGCGTGGATGGCCGATATGGCCGCCGAAGGCGTGAAGGCCTGAGGATGCATCATGCCCACGCCTGAATTCGTGCTCTCGCTACGTGAAAAAATAGGCCACGATCTGTTATGGCTCATGGGCGTCTCCGGCTATGTCGAGGACGAGCAGGGCCGTGTGCTGTTGGGGCGTCGTTCCGACACCGGCGAATGGGCATGGTGTATGGCATCAACGAGCCCGGAGAGGAACCGGCCGATACCGTTGCCCGCGAGGTCAAGGAGGAGACCGGCGTGGATGTGGTCGTCACCGATCTGGTGTCGGTCAAATCGTCCAGAAAGGTCCTCACCTATGCGAATGGGGACAACACCATGTACATGGATCACCTGTTCATCTGCAGGCCCGATCCGAATGGCAACACGGAGCCGTTCGTCGGCGATGAGGAAAGCCTCAACGTGGGCTGGTTCTCCCCTGATGCTCTGCCGAACCGTTGGCAGCCACCACGGTGGAACGCATGGCTTACGTACGCGAATATCTGAAGGCCAAGGCGAATGGCGATTCCCATGCCCAGTTTGCCTTCAACGGCACCATCCGCTGAAATCGCCTTCCATACATCATAAAATGGAATCCCCGCAACGTTTCAAGCGTTGCGGGGATTCCTTTTTATTAGATTCCGTGGATCAGCTCACTGCTGGGCGGCAAGCAGCTCATGCAGATGCTCGCGATGCTTGCGCTGTTCGCGCGGATCGGGCACCGGCAGGGAGGCCAGCAGCTTCTGCGTGTATGGGTTCTGCGGATTCTGCATGATCTGGTCCGCATCGCCATGTTCCACGATCTGGCCCTTGTGCATCACCATGATGCGGTCGGCGAGCATGTCGACCACGGCGAGATCGTGGGTAATGAACAGGCATGCGAAGCCGATTTCGGCCTGCAGCTTCTTGAACAGTTCCAGCACCTTCGCCTGCACCGACACATCCAACGCGGAGGTCGGTTCGTCGGCGATGAGCAGGCTCGGCTTCAACGCCAACGCGCGTGCCAAGGAGGCGCGCTGGCGCTGGCCGCCGGACAGCTCGTGCGGGAAACGGTTCATGTAGCGCGCGGAAGCTGCACCATCTCAAGCAGATCGCCCACATACTTGCGGGCGTCTGATACCGACGAGAACTTCTTGTGCACGATCAACGGTTCGGCCACGTTTTCCGCGATGGTCATCAGCGGATTGAACGAGCTGCCCGGATCCTGGAACACGAAGCCGATGTCGGCGCGCTTGGGCTTGAAATCACGTTCCTTCACACCGTTCATTTCTATGCTAGAACGTTCAGGGAACCGCCGGAAACCTTCTGCAGGCCTGCGATGGCACGGCCAGTGTGGATTTGCCGGAACCGGACTCGCTACCAGACCGAGCACTTCGGAACGGTGGATGGTGAAGTCGATGCCGTCCACGGCCTTGAAATCAGGCTGCATGAGATGACCCGGATACGTGATGGTCAGTCCCTTGGCCTCGACCGCGATGGCTGATCGCGCCAATCCTTCTCACGTTCGATGACCTTGCCATCGGCATCCTTGACGACCAGTTTCTGGCCAATACGCGGCACGGCGGCAAGCAGACGCTTGGTGTAGTCGTCCTTCGGCGAGTAGAAGATCTGCTCGACGCTGCCCTGTTCGACGACGTGGCCGCGGTACATGACCACGACCTCATCGGCGATGTCGGCGATCACGCCCATGTTGTGGGTGATGATGAGCACGGATGCGTCGAACTCGTCGCGCGCCAGACGCAGCAGGTCGAGGATTTCGGCCTGCACGGTCACGTCGAGGGCGGTGGTCGGCTCGTCGGCCAGAATCAGGCCGGGGTTGAGCACCAAGGCCATGGCGATGACGATGCGCTGCTTCTGGCCGCCGGAGAACTGGTGTGGGTAGTAGTCGATGCGGGTTTCCGCGTCCGGAATGCCGACCTTCTTGAGAATGTCGATGGACTTGGCACGGAGTTCCTTCTTGTCCTTCATGCCATGGGCGCGAAGGCCTTCCTCGATCTGCCATCCGATGGTATACACCGGGTTGAGCACCGAATTGGGCTCCTGGAACACCATGGCCGCTTCGGCGCCGCGCATTTCGCGCAGCTGTTCGCCGGACAGCGACAGCACTTCCAGCTCTTCGGTGCCCGCGCGGTTCGACAGGTACACCGCGCCGGAGGTCGTAGCGGTCTCCGGCAGCAGCTTGATGAGGGAGCGTGCAGTCACGGACTTGCCGGAGCCGGACTCGCCCACCACGCCGATGACCTTCTTACGGGGAATTTCGAAGCTGATCTTGTCGATGGCTTTGATGGAACCGGCGTCGGTCATGAACGAGACGCTCAGGTCCTTGATCTCGGCGAGATTGCCTTCCTTGATTTCACTCATCGGTTCACTCCCCTTCCTCGGAAGCCCATTCGGAAGCCACGAATGACGGATCACGGTCGGTGACGGTCACCGGTTTGTCGCTGGCTCCCATCGGATTCTTCGCCGCCTCAAGTTCGGCGACGACCTCGTTGCGCTTGCCTGGCTCCTGGCTGGGGTCCACGGACGTGTCTTCGATGGAGCCGACCACTTCGCCTGCGGACTTGCGGGCGCGCAGACGCGGATCGGCCAGATCGTTCAGCGATTCGCCCACCAGGGTGATGCCCAGCACGATGAGCACGATGGCCAGACCCGGGAACACGGCGGTCCACCAGATGCCGGCGGTCACATCGGAGACGGCGCGGTTGAGGTCGTATCCCCATTCGGCGGCCGCGGTCGGTTCGATGCCGAAGCCCAGGAAGCCCAGGCCCGCAAGGGTCAGGATGGCTTCGGAGGAGTTCAGCGTCAGGATGACCGGCAGGGTTCGTGTGGAGTTCTTGAACAGGTGCTTGGTCATGATGCGCCACGTGGAGGCGCCGACCACGCGGGCGGATTCCACGTACGCGGATTCCTTGATGCGGATCACTTCGGCACGGATGGTACGGAAGTATTGCGGAATATAGACCACGGTGATGGAGATGCCGGAGGCGAAGATGCCGCTCCACAGGCCGGACTGGCCGTGGGAGATCATGATCGCCATCAGAATCGCCAGCAGCAGCGACGGGAAGGAGTACACGGCGTCGGCGATCATGACGAGCACACGATCGACCCATCCGCCGAAATAGCCGGAGACCAGGCCGAGCAGCACGCCTGCGAAAATCGACAGCAATACCGCGACGACGATGGCGATGACGGCGGTGCGGGCACCCCAGACCACACGGCTGAACACATCGTAGCCACCTGCAGTGGTGCCCCAGATGTGTTCGGAGGACGGTGCCGCTTGGGCCGGGAAGGAAACGCCGTCGGCGCCCTTGAGCTGCGCGTAGCTGTATGGCGCGATGAGCGGCGCGAAAATGGCGACCAGCAGGAAGAACGCCGTGAGCACGAGGCCCGTGATCAGCATGCCTTTCTGCCAGCGACTGCGACGCGCAGTTCCTTGATGATCGGAATCTTATGCCAGAATGGCGTCTTGTTGCCGAGCTTGAGCTCGTCCAGACGATTGTCGCCTGGAACGGTGACCTTGTTGGCAGATGCTGCGGTCATGTCAGTACCTCACTCTCGGGTCGACCAACGCGGCGATGACGTCGACGATGAAGTTGACGACGGCCACGATGATGGCGATTAGGATAACGATGCCCTGCACGGCCACGAAGTCGCGTGCCTTCAGGTACTGCGACAGCATGAAGCCGAGGCCCTTCCATTCGAAGGTGGTTTCGGTGAGCACCGCGCCTGCGAGCATCAGGCGATCTGCATGCCCATGACGGTGATGATTGGAATCAACGCCGGCTTCCATGCGTGCTTGTTGAGCAGGCGTTTCTCGGAGACGCCGCGGGAACGTGCCGCTTCGACGTAGCCGGAATTGTAGGTGGCGATCACGTTGGTGCGCACCAGACGAATGAATACGCCGGCGGTCAACAGGCCCAACGCAAGGGCCGGCAGCACGGCATGGCGCAGCACGTCCAGCAGTACGGACATGTCGCCCAGCTGAATCGCGTCGATGATGTAGAAGCCGGTCGGCGACACCAGTCGGGAGAACTGCATCTCGCTGCCAAGCGATGAGCGCCCGGATGCCGGCAGCACGTTCAGCCAGATGGCGAAGATGAGCTTCAGAATCAGGCCGAGGAAGAACACCGGGGTGGCATAGCACAGGATGGCGAAGGTGCGGATGCCCGCATCGGCCGCGTGGTCACGCTTGCGTGCGGCGATGCGTCCCAAGCCGATGCCGACGATGAGCGCGACGATGAGCGCGAGGAACGCCAGCTCGAATGTAGCGGCACCATAGTGAGTAAGGATGGTACTCACTTTTTGGTTATCGGTCAATGTGGTGCCGAGATCGCCATGCAGCAGGCCGCCAAGATAATCGATGTACTGCACGATGAGCGGACGGTCATAACCGGCCGCGTGGATACGCTTCTGCAGTTCCTCGGGAGTGAGACGGCCACCAAGAGCGGCGGAAATCGGATCGCCGGTAGCGCGCATCACGAAGAAGACGATGGTTACAAGAATAAATACTGTAGGAATGATCAGCAGAAAGCGTGTGAGCACGAAACGGAAGAATCCGCTTGAAAGCTTGTTTTTCTTGGCTTTCGGCTGAGCCTCGGTTGCGCTTTGCGTCACGTCGGGCTCCTTTTCCTTATTGGTGTTTTAGATACAAATTGAGCCCCTGCCTGACTTAGGCGGGTCAGGCAGGGGCGGTCAAAGCCTTCCGTCAGGCCTTGGTCACGGACGAGTAGCGGAAGCGGAAGGAAGCGTCAAGGACGACACCCTTCACATTAGAACCGGTGACCGCAACCTGGGCACCCTGCAGCAGCGGATGGTGGACAGGTCATCGGTTTCGAGCTTCTGGATTTCCTTCAACAGGTCCTCACGGGCCTTGGCGTCAGTCTCTCCGGCCTGCTTGACGATCAGATCGTTGACTTCCTTGTTGGAGTATCCGTTGTTCACGAAGTTGCCGTCACGGAAGAATGGGGACAGGTAGTTGTCCGGATCGGAGTAGTCAGGGAACCAACCGAGCTGGTAGACCGGGTAGGAACCATCGGAATCCTCGGTGACCACACGGTCCTTGTTGAACTGGGTCCATTCGGTGGACTGCAGGTCGACCTTGAACAGGCCGCCTTCCTCGAGCTGGGCCTTGATGGCCGCATACTCGTCGGCGGAGGACTGGCCGTAGTGGTCCGGGTTGTACTGGAGCTTCAGGTCTACCGGGGTCTTCACACCGGCGGCTTCGAGGGTCTTCTTGGCCTTGGCCGCATCCGGCTTGCCGGAACCGTCGCCATAGGCTGCCTTCAGGGTGTCGTCGTGGCCGGACAGGCCATCCGGAATGAAGGAGTACAGCGGGGTGTAGGTGCTCTTGTAGACCTTGGTGGCCAGCTCGTTGCGGTCGATCAGGCTTGCGACGGCCTGACGCACGGCCTTGGCCTTGTCGGCGTTCGGCTCGCTGGACTTCTCGCCGTACGGCATGATCTTGAAGTTGAAGGCAAGGAAGCGCTCTTCGCCGCCCGGTCCCTTGACGACCTTGACCTTGTTGTCCTTGGACAGGTCCTCGACGTCGGTCGGGGTCATGGAGCGGTAGGCCACGTCGACCTGGCCCTGCTGCACGGCCATCTTCAGGTTGGAGGAATCGGCGAAGTACTTGACCTGCACAACGTCGTTCTTAGCTGGGGTCAAACCCTTGTAGGAAACGTTCTTGGCATATGCCAGGGCCTCGTTCACCTTGTAGGAGGTGAGCTTGTACGGGCCTGCGAAGGCGTTGTCCTTGACGATGGTGTTGGCATCGGTCAGCTTGTCGGCGGAGAAGGACTCTTCGTCGACGATCGGGCCGGCCGGGCTGGAGAGCACCTGCTTCAGGGTCACGTCGTCCTTGACCGCGGAGTGGAACACGACGGTGGTGTCATCCTTGGCCTCGACGGACTCGATGTTGGCCAGCAGGGAGGACGGACCGTTCTCGTCGTTGATCTTCTTGATACGGTCGAAGGAGAACTTGACGTCGGAGGCGGTCAGATCGTGGCCGTTCGCGAACTTCAGGCCCTTCTTGAGCTTGACGGTGAACTCGGTGCCGTCGGCGCTCCAGGTGCCGTCATCGGCGGCGATGTCCGGAGACAGCTCGGAAGTGTTGTAGTTCTGCGCGTACAGGAACGGGAACACCTGAATCTGCACGGCGTAGGAACCGTTGTCGTAGGAGCCAGCCGGATCAAGGCTGGTGATCTTATCGGTCGTGCCGACGGTGATGGTGTTGCCAGTTGCGGCGCCACCGTCCTTCACGCCGCCGCAGGCGGCCAGGGAAGCCAGAGCCGCGACAGAAGCCAGAGCGGCGATAACTTTCTTGCGATTCACTATGGAATCCTCTCTTTTCTATCCGAATCGCCCCTGTGCAAGGCGATATAGTGACAAGAATCGGCGCGCAATGTTAACCGTACGTTTCATTGGAGGCCGTTTTACCCACCTACCTTATATTCGCCGTTTTCTGCTATGCATTAAAACGGCGAAATTCCAACGTTTTAACGACTAGTGAAAGAAAATAAGAAAAACCAGCCATTTTATGAGACGGACCCAGCCAAAGTCGCATTCAAGGTCTACGTCCTTCTTTTTCACTCATTGCTTTCGCACAGAGAGACCCAGATAAGCGCGCGACACGCGGCACAACACGAATTGCATTAATCAATTAACGGCGTTAATATATTAAGAAGTTCAACGAGGGTCCATGCACTGTCGCAAGGAGGTGAGCATGAGTAGGTACAGCGCCCAACAGTCATCGATCTCGGAAAACAACCGTTCCCGCATCCTGCAATACCTGTACCACAATGGCATCTGCTCACGCGCGCAGATCGCCAAAGCCATCAAGCTCACTCCGGCGGCAATCACCAAAATCACCGCGAAACTGCTGGCGCAGGGCATCATCGAAGAAACCGGCGACATGGACGGAGACAAGAACCGCCGTTCCATCGGTCTGAATCTCAATTGCGCCAAATACCACATCATCGGCGTGAAGTTCGCCCGCAGTCTGGTGCAAATCGCGGTCTTCGACCTCCAGTGCAACCGTATCTTCCTGTCCGACTTGCCTACCGTCAGCGAAGAGCACATCCCCGAAACGGTGGAGCGCATTCGAGATACCGTACGCCAGCTCATCAAGGACGACCCCAGCATCGTGGCCGTCGGCATGGCGGTTCCGGGGCCCTATTTAAAGGACGAAGGACGCACCGCTTTGGTCTCCTCCATGCAGGGCTGGAGGCAAATCAACTTCATCGACGAATTCAGCAACGCATTCAGCGTCCCCGTGTTCGTCGAACAGGACGCCCGCGCCGGCGCGCTGGCGCAGTTCCTGCTCAATCCGGAACTGTCGGAAGGTTCCCTCGCCTACTATCTGCTTGGCGAAGGCATCGGCCTCGGAGTCATCGACAACGGCACCATCTACTACGGCGAGCACGGCACCGCCACGGAAATCGGACACGTCTCCATCGACGTGAACGGCAAGCCATGCGACTGCGGCAATGTCGGATGCCTGGAACGCTACTGCTCCGCCAACGCCATCCACGAACAACTCAACGCCAACCCGAGCATCGTTCCCGGATGCGAGACGATGACGCATGCGCAGGCTTGCGCAGCACTGTTCGCCAAGGCGAACGCGGGAGACGAGACCGCGACGCTTCTGATGCTCGATGTTGCCCGATACGTTGGGTACGGCGCGGTCACCATCATCAACGCTTTCAATCCGACACACATCGTTCTTGGAGACATCATCGCGCAAGCCGGCCAGCCGTTGCTCGACGAAGTCACACAAGTCGTGCGCGAACGCACGATCCCCGAAATCGGGCGCAACACCCGAATCACCCTGTCCGCCCTGCCCACCGACGCCACCGTTACCGGTGCCGCCGCCGTGGCCATCACCAATTTTCTGGAACATCCATCGATGTTCTTCGACGTCGCATAGCACGCCGCCCACCAAAGAAAGGAACCACCCATGTCCAAGCCAATCGTCATCGCCCTCGGTGAAATCCTGTGGGATATGCTCCCCACCGGCAAGCGCGCCGGCGGCGCTCCCGTCAACTTCGCCTACCACGCGTCCCAGAACGGCGCAGAAAGCTACGCCATCAGCGCCGTCGGTAACGACGAGCTGGGCGCCGAGCTGCTCAACGATGCGCACAAGGCCGGCATCAACACGCTGGTGCAGACCAACGAATACCCGACCGGCACCGTCGCCGTGGCACTGACCAACGGCATTCCGGAATACACCATCGTGCAGAACGTGGCTTGGGACCACATCGGCTACACCGACGAACTCGCCGAGGCCGTGTCCAAGGCCGACGCCATCTGCTTCGGCACGCTGGGTCTGCGTTCCCAGGAATCGCATGACACCATCATCAAACTGCTCCAGCATGCCAAGGAAGGCGCGCTGAAGTTCTTCGACATCAACCTGCGCGCCAACTTCTACTCCAAGGAGCTGATCGAGGAGCTGCTGGGATACGCCAACATCTTCAAGATCAACGACGACGAGCTCATCATGATGCGTGAGATGTTCTCCATTCCGGAGGGCAACGACGAAGAGGCCTGCAAGTGGTTCATGGATCGCTTCGATCTGGAGTACACCATCCTGACCGGCGGCGCGACCTTCAGCACCATCATCGCCAAGGACGGCGAGACCTCCACTCTGCTGACCCCGCATGTCGAGGTGGCCGACACCGTCGGAGCCGGCGATTCCTTCTCCGGCTCCTTCACCGGCAAGATCCTGTCCGGTGCCTCCCTCAAGGAAGCGCATCGCGCGGCCGTGAACACCGCCGCCTACGTGTGCACCAAGGAAGGCGGCTGGCCGGCCTACCCGACCGAAGGCGTTCCGGATTACCTCGCCGCAGCAGCCAAGTAAGCGTATCTTCTCCTTTCATCATCACCGATTCCGCATGCCGTCAAATAACGGCATGCGGAATTTTTTTACCGGTTTTGCGAAGTTTCGTCGGTATGATGAATCGCCGATAGCATAATTTGGTTTGTCGGATAAACCGTGGTATCTTGAAATGTCTGGCTATAAAGCTGGAAGGTTTGATAATTCAATATTTGGGGATGATCGGTTTCGACGGTGACCTGTTCGTCGCAGGGAAGCGTGCCGAGAACGTAGGGTCCGCTCGTGGATGCCCCCTACAAAAGAATAAGTGCTAAATCTAACCGCACTGAGTTCGCTCTCGCTGCCTGAGCTTCGCGCCAGGATTAACCAGTGAGCAGCCGCTCCGTTCACTCCCCCTCGTCTTTGGGGGATGTTGAGCGTCGTTTAGAAGACTTGCCTTACCGGCTGAGCCACAGGGCCGGCAAGGGACTTTTACTGTAGATATGCTCGCCATCAGTTGTCTGCGACATCGATGGGGGCAGAAAAACCGCCGCACGGCCAGCAGACTACGCACGTAGAAGACTGAGGGTTCGGTCATCGGACCGGGGTTCGATTCCCCGCATCTCCACTGATGAAAAGCCGCCAGAAATGGCGGCTTTCCCTTTATTTTCAACGGTTTGCAACTGTTGCCAATGTTTATCGAGATTACGAAAATCACGTCGTTTTCTAAAAAATGTTGCCAAAATGTTGCCACGGAACAAGCCCCCGAACAACAAAAAGCCCCTCCCTCAGCAATGCTGAGAGAGGGGCGCGTGTTACATGAGGGCACGAAAATCACTCACGGTTAAGTGTTGGGCCTGAAACAGGTGCAACACTTATTTCGTCGGGACCGTCCGGCTTGGCTGCCGTGAGCTGGCTCACGCCGATCAGGCGCCGACGAACACGCCGACGGCGTTGATGGTAGTGACGAGCTCGCCGCAGTGCGGCAACCCCCATTGCGGGCCGACCGCTCCGACGAGCCATGCGACGGCCGGCAAAGCGATCAACGCGAGCCACTTGAGTATGTCGTATACCCTGCCCGGCAGCAGGTAATCGGATTGCGGGCTATTGGATTCATCCATTTTTCACCTCTTTAAACATTGCGGCAACCGTCTCCACAACGCTTAAAGTCGTGGAGACGGGAGTTTCAGCGCAGGTACTGTCCGGGATAGATAACGTATGGGCTGCGGATGCCATTGCGTGCGGCAGCCGACTGCCAGCCGGAGCCGTAGATGCTCCACAGCTTTCGCCGGAACGGACCACATGGCCTCCGACCACACTCGAAGCGGTGGACGCGGACGTGCCGCCATAGGTGACAATCTGTCCCGGATAAATCCTGTTGATGTCACCGCTCGGTACACGCCAGGCGGACACCGGCTGGAGTCCGGTCCTCGCGGCGATCGCACTCATGGTGTCGCCGGAACGGACCACGACGCTACGCGAGCCCGTGGCGGCCGTTCCGCCGGAACCTCCGCCGAGGCGACTGTTGACGATCTGCATGACCGCCGCGTAATTGCCACCCAACGCCTGCCTGCGGGCCGGATCGTTGCCGAAGTCGCCGCGGATGGTGCGCGTGCCAAGGCGTTCAGGTCGACCGTCGGAGCGGTCGTGGGCTGAGGTTTCGGCTTGACGCTCGGCAGATCCGCCGCGCCCTTGTCGTCAGGGTTCGCGTACTTGCGCCATGCCGTGCGGTCGCCGCGGAACTTGTTCAGTCGAGTCGTCCGGACCAGCCGCTGAGACTGCCAAGGCAGCACA
>ENA-OQEX01000447-OQEX01000447.1-human-gut-metagenome-genome-assembly--contig:-NODE-447-length-22235-cov-2.215714_pt1 | contig 22235 bp, 25 predicted proteins | sample MGYA00242802_ERZ504649 | MGnify/ENA primary metagenome ERZ504649 (study PRJEB26092, sample SAMD00036194) | human gut metagenome | host: Homo sapiens | study: EMG produced TPA metagenomics assembly of...
ATTTGCTACTGCACAAGCGGTCAAGGCGGCACGCATATACGGTGAATTATGCAGCGGCAAAGGCGTTCCGGTCATTTGGCCGGGGCGAATGAAAATCCCCTGACGCATGGTCGGGGGAAGCAAGAATTTTGACAATAGCCCCTGTTTATTTTTCAGGATCGGATGTGGTGAACTCCTTTCGGGTTCACAAAATCGCAGGATATCCCCGACGGAACAGTGAAAATAGCAGCAAAGTTTGGCAAGCGTGTCCGTATCGATTTCCTGCAATTCATTTTGGCACCACCGGTTGACCACTTCAAACCGGCAGCCAATTGCTCTGGCCAGCGTATTCCGCTTCATGCCGCGGGAATCCAGGATTTCTTTGAGCCGAACCTCAATTCTGCCGTGATCTTTTAAGGCAACGAGAGAATCTTCTGGAGTGGAACGCTTCTGATCCATAAGATTTTATCTCCTTCCCTAAACAATACTTATATAATAATCTTATTAGAAATGCTTGACAATTCACTTAATAATAGTTACTATAGTTATAGTAATTTATTAAATTTAAAAAATACATATTTTGATTATAAAACTTGATCGATAGTCCGCATTGTTCGGTAATATCCTGCTATCCGAATCATGAAAAATACCATTTTCGTCTATAATCAGTATCGTTTTAAAGTTTTTGTTTTTTTCTAGGATATGGCCTGCGTTCATCCGTTAAATCCAAAAGGTAGTCTACACTCGTGTTGTAAAATTCCGCCAGTTTAATCAACATGGGAATTGAAATATTTAATTCCCCCAACTCATAATCTGAGTACGTCGTCTGGTGAATATGTAGATAAGCAGCAATATCTTTTTGAGATAAATCTTGATCTTCGCGTAAATCGCGTATCCGTTGATACATAAAATATCATCTCCTTGATGTAAGTATGTATCAAGGAATATCCCTTAGACAGTTTTAAGGGATATTCCTTATATCGGGCTGAAAGGCGGCCTTTTTTGTGAATAGTTGCAGCTTTACAGGCCATCGAAGAATTCCACAAGACGATTTTTTAAACTTGCAAAAGCGGCTGCAAAAAATCATCAAACAATTGATCAAGCAGGGCATCACCACCTTTTACTGCGGCGGAGCGCTGGGCTTTGACACGCTCGCGGCGCAGGCCGTTTTGAAAGCGCGGCGGTTCCACCCGCAGGTGAAGCTGATTCTGGCTCTCCCCTGCCGCGATCAGGCGGAACAATGGCGGGAAGCGGACAGGCTGCTCTATGAATCCATCAAACGGCGGGCGGATGAGGTGGTATATCTTTCCGAGCGTTACACGCGGGGATGCATGTTCGAGCGGAACCGCTACATGGTCGATCACAGCGACGTTTGCATTTGCTACTGCACAAGCGGTCAAGGCGGCACGGCATATACGGTGAAATATGCGCGGCGCAGGGGCATTCCGGTCATCAATCTGGCAGAGGAGGGAGGGGATCAAAAAATCCCCTGACGGAGTGTCAGGGGAACGCCAAAATATGTTGCACGCTGCCGGTTTCATCCGGTTCAATCATCAAAAGGAGCTGTTAATGATGCACAAATCAAAAATTCAACAAACGATCGTCCGCTTGAGAGAAAAGCGAAACCCGCCTATCAGCGAAGAAGAAGCGCTCCAAAAGGCCAGAGACAACTTCATGAAAGCGCTCACTGAATGTTTGATCCTCGCCCGTCTCAGCAAAGGCGATAGCTATGGCTATGAGATCAGCCAGTCCATTAAGGCATATAGCGGCGGATGTTTTCGCATTCCGGAAGGGGCCATGTATCCCACGTTATATCGCATGTTGGATCGAGGCTACATCACTACCTACACCTCTGATTGTGGAAAACGGCAGATGCGCATTTACTACCAGATCACATCCGCGGCCGTGGTCATCTCGAAGCGCTTATGAAGGCCTATCATGAGGCCCATGCAGGCTATCAGTCCGTCCTCTCTGCAACGATCTAAAAAAAGAGGCTGTCAAAAAGAATCCATATGTCTGCGAGCGAACACAGTTCGCCCTTGCGAGGTTGGGCTTTCTAAAAAATTCTATGCGCCTGCGGGTGACATACAAAAAATTGAATAACGTCGCCACTTCAATTGGCCCGCAGGCACAGCCCGCCCCAACAACAACCGGCTCAACAGTTAATGAAATTGGCGGCAACGCCGCTTGTTCCCTTCCTTTATGCCGCCGAAGCCTGCGCCTGCGTGGTTGCCGGCGGCGCAGTGGTCGGAGGCGGCACGGTCGTTTTCGGCTTCTCCTGCATTTCCTTCGGATAGGCCGGGTCAAAGATATCATATTTGCGGAAATACTCCTTCGAATCTTCATCGCGCACCACCGTCGCCTTATTGCGGTTTAAAAGCTCAATGAGCGGATAAAGATTGAGCCAAATCTGGTTGATCCCTTCCTTCTGCGATTCGTCAAAGATCAGTTGCAGGCCGATGTGCAGATGCGGCTGGGTCATGCCGTTGTTATCCTCCTTGGTCGAATAGCCCGTGGAGCCGAGATACCCGATCACCTGCCCGCTTTGACCTTGGAGCCGAGCTTGATGCCCGTCTGATAAGGGTGGCCCTTGCGCAGATGCGCATAATAATAGGAGCGTTTCCCATCAAAGCTGCGGATGCCCAGCCGCCAGCCGCCATACTGATTCCAGCCGTAGGCTCTACGACCCCACCCTCCACAGCGACAATCGGCGTGCCGATCGCGCCGAGCAGATCATTGCCGAGATGCCGCCTGCGGTAGCCGTAGGAGCGGGAATCGCCGAAATCGTCATAATGGCTGTAGCCAAAGCCCTCCGCGATCGGGCAATAGGCCTTCAGCCCGTATTTTTTGACAATGATCTTCTGGCCCTCATGCTCCTTGTCCGGCGCCTCCTTTTCGTATTCGCCCACCATGCCGCCGAGCACCGCTGTGTATGCCCGCTTGTAATAATCATAGTATTTATTATCCGCCATCAGCTCATCTACGGTTTTTCCATCTGCCAGCGCATCCTTGAGCTTTTGCAGCTGGGCGGATTTATAACCCTTCCAGTTGCCCCCGTTTTTACAGGCAAGCCAGGCGAGCGAATCAATCCAGCTAACGTGCGGCCCCTTGCCCTCTTCATGCGTTTTTATATCGAGTGCCAGCGTGTCGCTCAGAGCAGTGTACGGTGCATTAAACTCTACCCATTTGATGTAGGAGGGCTGCGTTGTATCCGTCTGCCCGGTGGACGCCTGTGATTCTGCGGGCGCAAGGCTGGAGGGAGCGTCCGTTTCTACCCCCTGCGCCGCTTGCACCTTCTGCGTATGCTCTTCCACCCCCTGCGCCACGCCAAAAACACTCAACGCACCGAGCGCGAGCAGATGACGATGGACAATATCATATTCAGCCTGCTTGTTTCCTTCGTATGCAACGTGATTGTCACCGCCCATTTCCATCGCCGGTTTCTGGGAAACCGCTTCTGGGGTTTGATCCGTAGTTTCATTTTATGAGCGATATGGGTGGAACATGCCTTGAAAAAGAAAAGGGGCGGTTCAAATGCGCTGCATTTGGAACCGCCCCTGCGAACAACTAAATTTCGTTTATTCCACTGGCTCTTTCATCTCTTTTTGAGAGGAAACCGCCTCGTAATCCTCCAGCATCTCCTTGGAGGGCGCTTTGGTCAGCAGGCTAACCACAACCATCAGAACCAGGCCGAGCGCAAAGCCCGGCACCAGTGAATAAAGCCCTGTGCGCGTTGCCAGCGTTGCGCCGCCAAACTTGATATAATCCCAAACGATCACAGTCAAGCCGCCCGCGATCATGCCGGAGGCAGCGCCCGCAAAATTCGACCTTTTCCAAAACAACGCCAGGATCACCACCGGGCCGAAGGTTGCGCCGAAGCCCGCCCACGCGTTGGAGACGAGCCCCATCACGCTGCTGTTGGGATCCAGCGCGACCACAAAGGCAATTGCGCTGACCACCAGCACCGTAATACGGCTGACACGCAGCATGCTCTTATCACTTGCATTTTTGCGGATCACGCCTTTATACACATCTTCCGAGATGGAAGAAGCCGTGACAAGCAGCTGGGAATCCGCCGTGGACATGATCGCCGCCAAAATACCGCACAACAGCAGGCCGCCAATGAAGGGGATGCCCAGCCGATTGGTAAAGACTTCTCCGATCATTTCAATAAACACATTTTCGGGGTTGCTGATGGGGTTGCCCAGGAAGAACGCGCGCCCGATTGCACCCAGGAAACAGGCGGAAGATAAAGAAATCACTACCCATGCAATCGCCACTTTGCGGGATTTGCGCACTTCATCCTCATTCTTAATCGCCATAAAGCGGATTAGGATATGCGGCATGCCGAAATAGCCAAGGCCCCAAGCGAGCTGGGAAAGGATGCTGACAAAGCCCAGAGGCTTGCCGTTATCATAAAGCGGATTAAGGAAACTAACGCCCAGGGAATCCAGCGCAGCCTTCGCCTCACCCGGGCCGCCCAGCATAGCGAGTGCGATCACGGGCACCACCATCAGGGAGATGAGCATCATAAAGCCCTGCACAAAATCCGTCCAGCACACGGCAAGAAAGCCGCCGAAAAACGTGTAGATCAAAATGACAGCCACACCAATCACAAGAGCGAGCGTATAATCCAGCCCGAATACGGAGGAAAACAGCTTAGCGCCCGCAGAGAAACCGGAGGCCGTATAAACTAAGAAAAAGATCATGATGAATAAGGAGGACGCCACACGCAGCACCTTCGTGTGATCCTGAAACCGGTTTTCAAAAAACTCCGGCAGCGTCAGGGAATTTCCCGCCTGAATCGTATACCGCCGCAGACGGGAGGCGACCAGAATCCAGTTGAGGATCGTGCCGATGGCTAGCCCCACAGCGATCCATATCTGCCTGTGCCAAATGCGTAAATTGCCCCGGGCAGCCCCATCAGGAGCCAGCCGCTCATATCTGAGGCCTGTGCGCTCAGCGCAGCCACCCAGCCGTTGAGCGAGCGCCCACCTAGAAAATAATCCTCTGAATTCTTGGTGCGCTTGTAGTAAAACACACCGATTCCCATCATCGCCAGCAGATAGCAGCCGAAGGCCGCAAAAATCCATACTCTACTTGACATCCGGTTCCCTCCTCAATGCTTTTCCAGTTTAAAAGAATAAAATAATGGTGTTATTATAGCATAAAGGGAAAGCAATTTCCACCTTTTCCATGATATTTCGCGGGAAACATCGAATGGGGCTGCCGCAAGGAAAAAGCCCTGCAACAGCCCCGTTTTCTTTTGATCCGTATCCATCTCAAACAAAATTTAATAAATCCAAATTCGGAACAGGAGCTTTTTCCAAAGCGGCAGCTTTTCATAAGTGGATTTGCCTGCCTGCTCCGCCTCCGCCTGCAAGGTGGATAATTCCTCCGCGTGAGCACGTGGCGGCTGAATTTCGCCTTGCGCGCCAAGCGCTGTGCCTCCCCGCTGACCATATAGCCAAAACGGGCCAAGCGGCAAAGGTAACGGTAAACCGCAATCGCCGCCCGGTTGCGGTCTTTCTGCCGGAAGGCGAGCTTTCTGCGCCGCGTCAGTTCCAGCCGCGCGGCAACCAGCGCCAGCACGCATAACCCTGCCAGCAGCGGGAGGGGCCAATGCGATGTTTTACGCCTGTCTGAGCTACAGAGCCGTTCGTCGTCGGCGCCTCAGTGGGGCGGCGTGTCGTCTCATCCGGCCGCACATCGTTTTCATCCGGGTTTTCCCGCAGGGTTGCGGCTCCGCCGGGCGTTGCCTCAATGGGCGTCCACCCCTGGCCATCCGCCCACACTTCCACCCAGCGTGCGCCTGCCGGTCTGGAATTTCAGCGCTCCCATCCGCCTTGAAATTGCTGGTTTTCACCGTGTAACCCTCGACATAGCGCGCGGGGACGTTCAGCGCGCGCATCAAAACCGCCGCTGCGCTTGCAAAATGAATGCAGTAGCCGCGCGGGCTCTCCTCCAAGAAATAAAGCACAAAATCCTGCCCCTCTGGCGCCGCACCCGGCTTCTCCGTATAGGTTCCAGCATTTTGAACCACCTGCGCGGCCGCTCTGGCAACACGCAGCCAGTCCTCTGGGCCTTCCGCCGCTGTCAGGCCGGCTTTTTCCGCATAGGCGAGCAGCCTGTCGCGCACGCCGTCCGGCAGTTGGGTATCCCGCTTATTGATCAGCGCTTCATATTCCCGCTCCATCTGCCTGATCCGGCTGGGAATCCGCTTCTGCTGCGCTGCACTCAACGGGGTAAAATAGGAATGGAGCGTGTAGCTGCTCACCGAGGTTCCATCCTCACGCCCCATCAGCAGGTAAGCATCCTGCTTAAAATCACTTCCTGTCACCGTATCCCCCTGCGAAAGGTAATAGGGCGTATACGTATAGGAGCGGTTGGCTCCTATATTGTCAATTGTGATACCAGAGGCCTGCGGCTTTTCTCCGCCCATCCGCCGCACGGAAATATCGGTATACAGCAACGGCTGGAAAGAAAGCCGCATGCTGATACGATTCTTCAGAAATCACCTGCCACGAGGTGCCCGTATAAACAGAGCCGGCCCATCCGCGCAGATAATAATCCGCTGGCGCAGATTGGACGCGCAGCATGGTTTGGTCGGTAAAACGCAGTTCCCCCGCATTTGTGAGGTCTGTCATGCCGGGCGAACCCGTCATCGGCGCGCCATAGCCTGTAAAGGATAGGGAATCCTGATGGCTGGAGTCAAACAGCTCCGTTACCACCTGGATGACCGCGTTGCGCACTTGCACCGCGCGAGTGGAGGCTGGTAGGCATCCGGCGCTGAAACAACACCACCAGCGCTGCCAGCAAAAAGGCAAAGGGCGCTAGCAGCAGCCCAGCCTTGGCCGCGTGCCGCTCCCCCATCCGCCCCGCACGGCCCGAAAGCAACATGGCGGCCCAAAAGCCGATCAGCAAAACCAGCGCAAACGCGGGCGGGACTAGCCCCACCACGCTGCAATCGCCAGAAACGGCGCGGTCGCGAGGAGGGAGAAAAAGAAGCTGTGTGCCTTTACCACGGCCCAGGCAAGATACCCTGTCAGCGGAAACTGGACCACCCGGAAAAACATGCGGCAAGCCGCTAAATCCTCCTGCGCTTGAGGCGGTGCGAAATGGCCGAGCTTTGGAAACACGGCCGACGCCTGGGTGGAAAACTGCTCCGCCACGAATACTGCGCCCGTTACGACCTCACGCATCACAAAAAAGGCGGCAATTCCCCACAAAACAAACACGGCCAGATAGGCAAGCCCCCGATGCTTCGGCAGGGAATAGATGATGAGAAACAGCAGCGTTGTCGGCAGGGACCAAATCAGCGCCGTTTCCGCTTCCGGCAATGCAAACGTTTGAAAAAAGCAAAGCAACGCCCCATACAAGCCTGCCAGCAGCAAAACCGCGCCGCTGCAAAAGCGGAGCACCGGCATGGCGAAGCGCGATTTGAGCTCCTGACCCGCTCCGGAGGATCCGGCCAGCTTCATTCCATCCCCTCCTCTGCATCGCCAAACATAGAAATTCCATCCGCATGAATGAGAAATAGCAGATCAACCATCGGCGCGCGGAGCTCTTTCCGGCAATCTTCCACACGCAACTCCCGCTCTGACAGCGGGCTGGAACAGGCCTCCAGCAGCACCCTGCGGAACGATTCCTCATCCTCCACCTGCCGGGTGTGCAAATCCCCTCTCGCCGCATCATACCATTGCAGGCTGTGCACGCACTGGTTTTCGAACAGCTCTTCTGAAAGGCCCGTCAGCCTTGCGAGCACCTGATCGGCCCGGTCAGGCGCCCCGCTCAGGCAAAAGGCAAGCACAACGCTTGGCTGCGGCGTCTGCTCCGCCTCACGCACGATGAGTTTTTGCAGCTTGGAGGAAAGCTTCCAATGCACATCCCGCAACTGATCCCCATCCCGGAATTCCCGCACAGAGCTTCGTTCTTCGCCGCCCTTGCCGGCCGAGCGTGCAGCAGCCTCCAATGTGCCGCCCGGCGCAAAGGCGGAAGCTTCCCGTGAAATGGCGTCGGTGTCGGAGAAATCAGCACCTCCACCGGCGCGGCAAACGAACCCGGAAGGAGAAAAGCCCCAAGAGATCAACCATACGCGCGTTTGTCACCTGGCAGCACACGGTGCCACAGTGCTCCCACAGGCAGGGCAGCTCGGCCATCTTTCCACCCCGCGCCGGGAAGCAGCCTTTTTTATCCGCCTCTTCGCCGGTCAGCAGGTTTTTGCACTGCATACGCAGACGCACACAATGCACCGGAAAGCGGGAAGAAACCTCCGCCCGCGCGGTCAGCACCCCACCTTGGGTAGGCGAAAGAGGCTCCGCTGTGAGTTTAATACGCAGCGTTAAAAGGCCCGGCAGGCTCAGCAGCACTTCCAGCGGCACGAGCAACAGAATCATTACAAGCAGCAGCCAAGAGAGATAGCGCGTGTCCATCACATAATAGGATACCGCCATGGATAACATGCAAAAATAAAGAATACGATAACGGCTCATATCGTCACCTGATCTTCGGCGCGGGCGTTTTGCGCAGGATTTCATCCAGCAGCTCGCGCGGCTGCTCGCCCTGGGCCTTTGCCTGCGCTGTTAATAGCAAGCGGTGCGCTGTGCAATCCGGGTAAATTGCTCGGACGTCCTCCGGCACCACATAATCCCGCCCATCCATCCAGGAACAGGCCTGCGCAAGCGCCATTGCCGCCACTGAACAGCGGGGGCTTGCGCCCTGCCGGATCGATTTATGCTCACGTGTGGCGCGGGCAAGGCGGACGATATAGTCATACAGCTCTTCGTGGACGAACACTTTGGAAACCTCATCCCGCATTGTAAGCAAGGCCGCTGCATCCGCCACCTTCCGCACAGCCTGACCATGATTTTCGCCATGCTTGCGGCGCAGCATTTCCCGCTCCGCTGCTGGCTCTGGATAACCGATGGAAAGGCGCATCATAAAACGGTCAAGCTGTGAATCCGGCAGCAGCTGTGTCCCGGCCGAGCCGGTAGGGTTCTGCGTTGCAATCACGGTGAAGGGCTGCGGGATCAGGTGCGTCACACCGTCCACCGTGACGCTTCCTTCTTCCATCGCCTCCAACAGCGCAGACTGCGTGCGGGAGGAAGCGCGGTTGATTTCATCTGCCAACAGCAGGTTGCAAATCGCGGCCCCAGGCTGGTATTCCATCGCTCCCGTTTCGCGGTGAAAGATCGAAAATCCCGTAATATCCGACGGCAGCACGTCGGGGGTGAACTGAATGCGTTTATACTGTAAATCCGTCGCGTTGGAAAACGCTACGGCAAGCGTTGTTTTGCCAACGCCCGGGATATCCTCCAGAAGCACGTGCCCTCCGCGAGCATGGTCATCAAAATTTTGCGCGCCACGTCTTTTTTGCCAACGAACGCTTTTTTGATCTGTGTCAGGATCTCTTCACATTGATTCATGAGCCGGCCTCCTGCATATATGATAAATGAATTTGTTGTTCTTCTTCCCAGCCCCGCAATGCGGCCATCTCCGGCGCACGGATGTCTGTATGAAGAATATCTCGCTTGAATCGGTATTGGATAGATTCACCTGCATCATGCAGCGAATATTCCACGGTTTCCTGTTTATTCACCGATATCCCCCTTTCTTTCCATCATCCCCTTTTGAATCGCTTTTCTTTATATATTATAAAACCACAGAAAGAAAGTCAAATCAAAGAGAGCATGAAAAATACATAAACGGGCGGCTGTTGGCGTTCCAATCCTCAACTTTTCTCTTGCTTCCGCACGCTGCCGCCAGTTTTGAGTCCTTTGGAGAATTGTACAGATCCCCTTGCAAAGGAAAGCAAAAAATAGTAAACTATAGGCATATCAACTACCGAAAAGCTGCCGGACGGCGGTTTTTTGAAGAAGGAAGGAAATGAATCTTTATGTGGCCAATCAAAAAAGCATGGTACCGTACTTATCAGGCGGTTTTCCGTGTGCTCGTCTGTTTTCTCGACTGGTCTGAACCAGAGCGGCTCGAGGGCCCCGGCGCCATTAAGCGTCTGCCTGCGCTCATCCAGTCCAAAGGTGTGGAAAAGGTGCTTATCGTTACGGATAAGGGTCTAATGAGCCTCCACCTGCTTGACCCGCTCTTTGAAAAGCTCACAGAGGCCGGCATTCAGTACACACTCTATGACGGCACGCAGCCCAATCCTACCTTTGACAATATTGAGGATGCCCGCAGCCTTTATGTGGAGAATAACTGCGAAGCCATTATCGCATTTGGCGGCGGCTCTTCTATGGACTGCGCCAAGGTTGCCGCGGCGCGAGTGGTGCGCCCGAATACACCGATTCCGAAGATGCGCGGCGTGCTGAAGGTGCTGCGCAAGCTGCCGCCTTTCTTTGCCGTTCCCACCACGGCGGGCACTGGCTCCGAAACAACCATCGCGGCCGTTGTCACCAACCCAAAAACACACGAAAAATATGCCATAAACGATCCAGTCCTGCGCCCAAAATATGCGGTGCTTGATCCGGAGCTCACCGTCGGCTTGCCACCGCATATCACCTCCACCACCGGCATGGATGCACTCACCCATGCAGTAGAAGCCTATATCGGCCACAGCAATACGCGCGATACGGAAGAAAATGCCAAACGCGCCGTCAAAATGATCTTTGACAACATCGAAACGGTTTATCGGGATGGCAAGAATATTGAGGCCCGCGGCGAAATGCTGCTCGCTCCTACTATGCGGGCGTTGCCTTTACACGCGCCTATGTCGGCTATGTTCACGCCATCGCGCACAACCTCGGCGGCATGTATGGCATCGCGCACGGCCTTGCCAATGCGATCATCCTGCCATATGTGCTGGAATACTACGGCGAAAGCGCGCATAAGCGCCTGGCAGAGCTTGCCGAGGCGGCAAGTATCACACAGCCCGGCATGACGGATGCGCAGAAGGCAGAGGCCTTTATTGCTGCGATCCGCCGGCTCAACCAGGATATGAATATCCCCGATAAGATTGAGCAGATTCAGGAGAAGGATATCCCCACTCTGGTCGAGCGTGCGCTCAAGGAGGGCAACCCGCTCTATCCGGTGCCGAAGATCATGAATGAGGCGGATTGCGAAATGGTGATCCGCCGCCTGATGCCCTAATCATACAGTCTCTTATATTTTTCGGAAGGCAGACTACCATGCTGCCTTCCGTTTTTTATAAATAAAAAACAGAACCCATCAACCCCGATCAAACAGTAGGCATGGCTCATAAGAAGCAGGCGGCCCACCACTATTTTTCCCAGGAAAACACACGCTGTTTCTATTTGATACGGAGCATAACGGCAAGAATACAGATTGGTTAAGCCAGGAGGAGGGGAATCCCAAATGGCAATGCCGGGAGACGCTAGAATTAAATTTATTTTTTCAGGTAGTCCCTGGGGTGTCGAACGGATCTTTTCCACAATTCCCAGGTCGCTTTTTTCGGCATTTTGACGAAAAAAAACGGGTTATTCTTTTCGATACAAATCAAGCCTTAGCGTTTCTTGTAACAAAATAGCTAAAAATAGGTCGTGAAATTTGCACTCGCTTTGAATAAAATACTCAAAATACACTTGAAAATTGAATTTCGGTTTGCTAAAATAAAGCTATTAAAAAGTAAACGAGGTGTACCTCCATGGCGAAACGAAAAAGTTCTCCTTCTGACGTGCCGCTCTATTTATTCCACGAGGGTAGTAATGCCCGCGCATATGAATACTTCGGCGCGCATAGAATAGACGGTGGGAAAATGGTATTTCGCACTTGGGCGCCGCATGCCGCAGGCGTCAGCGTGGTGGGCGACTTCAACGGCTGGGATGCGGAAAACGCGCCCATGGCCTTGGTGGACAACGGCGGCGTTTGGGAGGCAGAGCTGCCGGAACTTGCGCAATTTGAAAATTATAAGTTCTGTATCCTAACAGAAGATGGCCGCCAGCTGATGAAAAGCGATCCCTACGGCGTACATATGGAAACGCGCCCCAATAATGCCTCCAAGGTTTATGATCTGAGCGGTTACGAATGGGGCGACCAGGCTTGGGAAGAAGCGAAAAGCCATACTGTTATCTATGACAGTCCTGTCAATATCTATGAGATGCACGCCGGCTCGTGGAAGCGATATCCCGATGAGAACTTTTTTGACTATCGAAAGCTTGCGCAAGAGCTGGTTCCCTATCTCACTGAAATGGGGTATACCCATGTAGAGCTCATGCCTGTGATGGAGCATCCCTTCGACGGCTCTTGGGGCTACCAAGTAACCGGTTATTTTGCCGTAACTTCCCGCTACGGTACGCCGCATGATTTTATGTATTTCGTCGATCAGTGCCACCAGCCGGGATCGGCGTGATTCTCGATTGGGTACCGGCACATTTCCCCAAGGATGCCAATGGCCTTTATGAGTTCGACGGAGCCCCCTGCTATGAGTATGCCGACCCGCGCAAGGGCGAGCACCGCCAGTGGGGCACCCGCGTATTTGACTACGGGCGCAACGAGGTGGCAAGCTTTCTAATTTCCAGCGCGATGTTTTGGCTGGATCAATACCATATTGACGGCCTTCGTGTAGATGCAGTGGCATCCATGCTCTATCTTGACTACGGTAGGGAGGATGGCGATTGGATTCCCAACGACCACGGCGGGCGGGAGAATCTGGAGGCGGTTTCCTTCCTGCGAAAGCTAAACGAAGTTATCTTTCAGGAGCATCCTTCCACGCTGATGATTGCAGAGGAAAGCACCGCCTGGCCGCTCGTCTCGAAGCCGACAAATGTGGGCGGCCTCGGCTTTAATTTTAAATGGAACATGGGCTGGATGAACGATATTCTGCGCTATGTCTCTCTGGATGGCTATTTCCGCAAATACAATCATGATTGCCTCACCTTTTCTTTCTTCTATGCGTTTTCCGAAACTACGTTCTGCCGATTTCACATGACGAAGTGGTGCATGGAAAATGCTCCTTAATCGGCAAAATGCCGGGCAGCTATGAAGAAAAATTTGCCGGGTTGCGTGTGTTTTATGGGTATATGATGGCGCATCCAGGCAAGAAGCTGCTTTTCATGGGGCAGGAATTCGGGCAGTTTAAGGAGTGGGATTTTGCCGCCGAGCTGGACTGGCTTCTGCTCGATTATGAAAAACATGCACAGCTGCGGACTATGTGAAGGCGCTCAACCATTTCTACCTCAAGCATTCCCCGCTGTGGCAAATTGATTTCAGCTGGGAGGGCTTCTCCTGGATTTCCAGTGATGACAGTGCAAACTCCGTGATCGCCTTTCGCAGGATGGATGACCAGGGCAATGAGATCATCGCCGTTTGCAATTTTACAAAGGTAGAGCGCCCGGATTACCGCATCGGCGCGCCGAAGCGGGGGATTACCGCGTGCTGCTCAATTCCGACGATATTGCGTTCGGCGGCGAGGGCAACGGCTCCTCCGGCATCATCAAAACGGAGGATCTCCCCATGCATAGCTGCGAGCAGAGCATGGTGCTGGATCTTCCTGGTTTTTCCGTGTTATATTTGGAGCTTTCAAAGGAGCGTAAAAAAAGGCAGAAGAAAACGCCCGCTTCCGCTGCACAGGCGGCTCCATCCCGCAAAAAGGCAAAGCCCGTCTCACCGGAAGCTAAATCAACCTGATCAAATCCTCTGGAATTTATTTCCACGGATTTCATAAAATCAATTTTTATAAAATAAAGGAGGCAACATATATGGCCCGAAAAAAGGAATGCATTGCAATGCTCCTCGCAGGCGGGCAGGGAAGCCGGCTCGGTATCCTGACAAAAAATATCGCCAAGCCTGCCGTGCCCTATGGTGGAAAATACCGTATCATTGACTTTCCGCTCTCCAATTGCGTGAATTCCGGCATCGATACCGTCGGTGTCCTCACCCAGTATCAGCCGCTGGAGCTCAATGATTATATTGGCAATGGAGAGCCATGGGATCTGGACCGTGTGAACGGAGGGGTACATATCCTCTCCCCTTATCAAAAAAATTCGTGGGACAGAGTGGTATAAAAATACCGCTAACGCGATCTATCAGAATATCAATTTTATCGATCGCTATGACCCTGAATATGTTGTGGTCCTCTCCGGCGATCATATCTATAAGATGGATTATTCCAAAATGCTCGCCTATCATAAGGAAAAGGAAGCGGCCTGTACCATCGCCATGCTCGAAGTCCCGTGGGAGGAAGCGCCCCGCTTTGGCCTGATGATGGTGAATGAAGATGGCGCCATCACAGAATTTGAGGAAAAGCCAAAGCACCCCCGCAGCAATAAGGCCTCCATGGGGGTTTACATGTTTACTTGGGAGAAGCTGCGCCAGTATTTGCTGGATGATGAGGCCAACGAAGCCTCTGGCAACGATTTCGGGCACGATCTGATTCCAGCCATGCATGAGGCGCACGAGCGGCTTTTCGCTTTCCCCTTCGATGGCTATTGGAAAGACGTTGGCACGATTGACAGCCTGTGGGAAGCCAATCTTGACCTGCTCAACCCCAATGTTGATCTTGACCTAAGCGACCCCGATTGGAAAATTTACTCCCGCAACCCGGTCGCTCCGCCGCACTACGTTTCTCCGGACGCCACCGTTCAGAATTCCTTGATTTCAGAAGGCGGGCTGATTGAGGGCAGTGTGGATTTCTCCGTTTTATTTGCCAACGTATCGATCGAAAAGGGCGCAGTCGTGCGTGATTCCATCCTGATGCCCGGCACGGTGGTGAAAAAAGGCGCCGTGGTGCAATATGCAATCGTCGCGGAAAATGCCGTGATTGAAGAAAACGCCGTCGTCGGCGAACGCCCGGAGGATATGGAAAACCTTTCTGATTGGGGTGTGGCTGTAGTCGCGCAAACGTCTGCATTGGCGCAGGCACACGCGTCGCGCCGAAGGCAATGGTCGATGAGGACCTGCCGGAGGTGACAGTTTGAAAAACGTGTTTTTCAAACGGGAGTTTCGCCCTTTTTGCATCAAGGGAATCTCAAAATCTTGCTTCGCAAAACCGCTTAAAACTCCACGGTTGGAGCGAAAGGAATGGTTATAACTATGAGAGCGAATAATGTGTTAGGAATTATCTATTCCAACGCCTATGATTCTGTATTGAGCGAGCTGACCAATGCGCGTACCATGGGCAGCGTCCCCTTTGGCGGGCGCTACCGCCTGATTGATTTCGCGCTCTCAAATCTCGTTAACTGCGGCATCAACAAAGTTGGCATTATTACAAAAAGCAATTATCAGTCCCTGATGGATCACATCGGCACAGGCAAACCTTGGATCTCTCCCGCAAGCGCGGAGGCATGTTCCTCCTCCCGCCCTTTAACAATAGCCACACTGGTATGTACCGCGACCGAATCCAGGCGCTCAGGGGCATTATGCGCTTTTTAGAGCAATCAAAAGAGGAATATATCGTCCTGATGGATACCAACGTGGTTTGCAATTTTGATCTCAACGATATGTGCCGCGCTCATACGGAGAGCGGGGCCGATATCACCATTGCCTACCACCACGGCCGCGCGCCGCGGCTGGATGATTTGATGACCTTCACCTTTGAGGAAAATCAGAAGGTTGCCAAAATTGCGCTTGACCCTAAAACGAGCAAGCCAGTCGATTACGCAATGAATATCATCCTAATCAGCAAAGCGTTGCTGACCCGCCTGATTAACAACGCTGTGAGCCTCAATCAGGACAGCTTCGTGCGGGATGTCATTCAGCACAATCTCAAGCGCCTAAACATCTACGGCTATGAGGTATCCGGTTTTACAAGCGTGTTTGACTCTTTGCAGAGTTATTATGATATCAGCATGAGCCTGCTGGATCCAGCCAATTGCCAGGAGCTCTTCACACGCGAACGCCCGGTTTACACCAAGGTGCGCGACGATATGCCGGCAATTTACGGCCTTGGCTCTACAGTCAAAAACTCACTGGTGGCAGATGGGTGCAGCATCGACGGCGAAGTGGAAAACTGCATCCTATTCCGTGGCGTTCAAATTGGCAAGGGCGCTGTGTGCGTAATTCTATCATCATGCAGGCACTTACATCAGCGAGGGCGTTCATCTCGACTGCGTCATTGCCGATAAGAGCGTAGTCGTTCGCCCGCACAAAACGGTAACAGGCACCAGCACTTACCCTGTTTATATTGGCAAAGGCATCGTGATCTAAGGCTAGAATTTGCGTTGATCCCATGATGCGTCTGAAAAGGAGGATTCATTTTGAAGGTTTTATTTGTTGCGAGCGAGGCGCTCCCCTTTATCGCCAGCGGCGGTTTGGGCGATGTTGCAGGGAGTCTTCCCCAGGCGCTGCGTAAGCGGCTGATCGGCTGCCGCGTTGTCATGCCTTTATATGCCACGATCCCGCAGGAGATGCGTGACAGTATGCATTTTATTGCAAGCCTGTCTGTGCCCGTAGCGTGGCGCAGGCAATACTGCGGCATATTTGAAGCCAAAGCCAATGGCGTTACCTATTACCTGCTCGATAACCAGTATTATTTCAAGCGGGATACGATCTATGGCCATTACGACGATGCCGAGCGTTTCGCCTTTTTCTCCCGCGCGGTGCTTGAAATGCTGCCTTACATTGATTTTCATCCCGATATCATCCACTGCAATGATTGGCAAAGCGCTCTAACACCGGTTTATTACTCGCTGATGTATGCGCACCGCGAGGGATATCAAAATATCAAAACGCTTTTCACCATCCATAATATTCAGTATCAAGGCGTATACGGCAAAGAGATCTTGGAGGATGTGCTCGGCATTGCCCAGCGAGATGAGGCGCTTTTGGAATATGACGGTGACGTTAACTTTATGAAAGGCGCGATCGAATGCGCCAACCGGGTTTCCACTGTCAGCCCCTCCTATGCGCAGGAAATCCTTGATCCATGGTACAGCCACGGCCTCGACACCATTCTCAACCAGCGCTCCTGGAAGCTCAGTGGGATTCTCAATGGCATCGATACCATCAGCTATGATCCTGCCACAGATCAATCGCTCTTTACCAATTATTCTGCGGAGGATCCGGCCGGAAAGATGAGCAACAAGCTCGGCCTGCAAGAATATATGGGCCTTCCTGTACGGGAGGATGTTCCTTTAATGGGTATGGTATCGCGCTTAGTTTCTCATAAGGGGCTTGATCTGGTCAAGGCTGTGCTCGACGAGCTGCTGGAAACCACGGATATACAGGTCGTCGTGCTTGGCTCAGGAGATTGGGAGTATGAAAATTTCTTCCGTGAGGCGGCCGCGCGCCACCCTGGTAACTTGCCATCCGCATCGGTTTTGTGCCGGATCTGGCGCGCAAAATTTATGCGGGGAGCGACCTATTCCTGATGCCCTCTAAAAGCGAGCCCTGCGGGCTCTCCCAGATGGTTGCGCTGCGCTATGGCTCCATTCCGATTGTGCGGGAAACAGGCGGTCTGCGCGACAGCATAAAGGATAGCGGCGATGGGGAAGGCAACGGCTTTACCTTTGCCAATTATAACGCGCATGAAATGCTCCACACGATCCGCCGCGCCTTGGAAGGCTATCAAAATCAAGAGGGTTGGGCGATGCTTGTCAAGCGTGCACTGGAGTGCGACTGTAGTTGGGGCCGCTCGGCCAATGCATATATCCGGCTCTATAAATCCATGTTGGAAGGCTAAATGCGTATCATAAGCGAGCGCACAGCAAAATGCTGCATTTGCATCTTGCTGTGCGCTTATTATGCTATAATAGCGTAATGATCCCCTCTATTCACTTATCAGGTCCATTGAAGCTTCATCCACCCAAACTGTGTTTTTTGCTTTGGGGCAGAAACATTGCTTGAAATTTTGGCACAAGAAGGCGCCAGCAGGCCCCACGTTACCGCAACTCTCCGCCGGATAAATACTGGTCAACATTGCGCCTTATGTAATTTTCCGCTTCCAAGATCAGCGTTTGCATGCACTGCGGCAGCTTATCCTCATGCGCCGCCACCGCCACTTCGGATCCTGAGTTTATAATAGAGCGCGCAATTGCCTCCATCATCCCGCTAGTGAGCAGTTCTGCTGCCTGCGGATCAAAGTGGATCGCATCCTTTGAGAGAAACCCAGCCTGTGAAGAAGTGACCATTCCGTTATAAACAGACAGTGCAAACAACCACTGCATACGGTCGCCCAGAACAGTATCCCATTCAAGATTGACTGCTCCAACAACCGTGAGGCCGCACGGTAAATCGTGCTGATGCTCATTTCACGATCCTGTTCCAGCTCATCTGAAATAAAAAAGCCTGTCAACCCCGTTCGGCTTTCGCTATATCCCAGCAGATAATCACAGGTTACGTGATAGAGCTTTGCCGCACGTGTCACGAAATCCAGCCCGCACTCCCGTATTCCCTTCTCATAATGCGATAAGAGCGCCTGTGATACGCCAAGGCGGGCGGCCGCCTCCTTTTGGCTCAGGCCACGTTCCTTCCGCAATAGCACCATCCGCGTCGGAAAGCATTTGTTCATCCTCTTGAACCCCCATAAATAATACGCATCGTATATTGTAAAATAATTATAAGGGACTACCCCTAATTTGTACATAGTGATTACTGACAAAAAACGATAAAATAATTTGGAGGAAAAATGAAGACATATCAAATCCATCTGATCCGCAACGGCCGCACGGACGACAGCACCTCCGGCCGTTACATTGGCCATACCGACGCCATTTTGAGCCCGGAGGGTGTTGCTGAACTCCACCGGACTCAAGGAACAAGCGGATTATCCCTATGTGGAGGCCGTTTTTACAAGCCCGCTCAAGCGCTGCACGCAAACGGCACACGCGATCTATCCAGAGCGTGAAGCCATTGTTATGCGCGAACTCATTGAATATGATTTCGGTGAATATGAAGGTAAAACGCCGGAGCAGCTCGCCGATGACGAAGGCTTTGCCTCTTGGCTTGCTGGTGGGCCGGATGCCGCCCCGCCTTTCGGAGAGAGCAACGCGGAGTTTTCCACGCGGGTATGCAGCTGTTTTCTCAAAATTGCCGAAGGTATGATGAAAACCAATGTGACCAATGCCGCAATCGTCACGCATGGCGGCGTTATTATGACGATCCTCGCCGCCTTTGGGATCCCCGAATTGCCTATGCCTGAATGGCGTACCCCAAGCGGTTGTGGTTATACGGTGCGTATTACGCCATCCATATGGATGCGCGGCCAAAAAGCCGAGGTCATCGCAGAAATTCCCACCTTTCCACAAGAGGAGGATCTACCGGATCTTTCCACCGAAGCGTTTTATGTGGATTTAGAGGAGCTGCGGCAGGAGGAACACGACGCCTAACCCCAAAAACAAATGGGCAGCTGCAAAGCCTTTTGCAGCTGCCCATTTCATCTTTAAACCGCCTGATCCCATCAAACAAACCCACATGCCCCGCTCTGTATCAAACATAGCGTTCACCATGAGGCTGTGTGGCACAAAAATGCCCGGCAACCTCTATCATATAGCTGCCGGGCATCGAATCGATCGTCTATTTTTTATCACGATGCGAACCGAGTAACAAAGCAAGGCTTGCTATGACCACACGGATCACAGGGATACGCATCGCTCATGGGAGCGGGCGGTTCACGGCTATTTTTTTATCCGCGCTTTTTGCGGCTGAACGTCATCGTTCCAGCCGCGCCGATCACCAGCACCGCAAGCATCGCAACCGACGCGCCGCTGCCAGTGCCCGGAATATCCACGTTGTCGGGGCCGGTGGGGGCTTGTGTTGCATCCTTCTGGGTGAAAGCAGTTGGGGCTTCTCCTTCCGTGCCTGAGGCGTCTGGGTTAGAGGGGCTCTGCTCACCGGGCTCTGCCGTATCCGGCTCCGTCGGCTCAGATGCCGCCGCTCCACGCGTCACTGTCAGCACGTAAACATCCGTCACACTGCCGTCAATGGAGGTCGTTTCAATTCGGATGATGTTCTCTCCGTTTTTCAGCGCAATAGTTACTGCCGCTCCATCGCTTTCCCGTCCATTTACAAGCACCTGCGTGCCGGGATCAGCGCCAAGAGCCGTTAGAGAAAGCTCCGTTACATTCTGGTCTACAGTGGCCTGATACGCCTTTACATTCCGCTCAAAAGAGAGGTTGAGCTGCGGTGAGGAGAGCGTTTTCAGCTCTGCCGTGATTTCGTTCAGCTTCCACAGCTGCCCGCCATAATAAGGGTTTGCCGTGCCGAGATACAAGCCGTCTGAGCCCGCGATAAAGGAGCGGCAACCGTAATTATATTTATCATGGAAGCCGTCGTTCAGAATTTCTTGATAATGAACGCCGTCCTCTGTCTGATACAGGTCAAACCCACCGTCGGCCTCCATAATCGCATTGGAGATGCGGATGTACCGCTCCAGCCTTCGGTATCAATATTGGCCAATGTATTATAGATAGAACGCAGCGCATTGAGGCCTTGGAGCTGATCGCCAAGGGATTGGGCTAAGTCGGAATTCACAATCTTATCTAAGATGGGGCGGATCTTATCAAACGCCTTTTTGAATTGAAGAGATATCTCCAGCAGCTGCTTCACGGAGGCTTCTGTTGCCTTCTTGTTCACCATGCTATTGAGCGTGCCCAGCACCTGAACAAGCATATCTGTCGTCTTAGAATCAATCACCGTCTCTTTCTTCAGGAGGTTGATCAGATCCACAGCAGAACGGATTGATGCTCGCAATCATCGGCATCCATTCCAATCAAATCGCCGTTGGTCAGGAAGGTGAAGTAATGATTCAGGGTGGATGCGTCAAACGTGCCGAAGAGCAGCTTGCCGTTATATTCCGTTGCACGCCAGATATACTGCATGCAGCCGAGCTCCGTGCTGTTGGAGAAGGCATGCAGCGTTTCGGAAAGGTAATTCCCCTTCTCCCGATTAAAATATTGATCTGGTGAGCCCATTACCATTTGCATTTTGCCATCTGAAGTGAGGCGGTAAATCGAGGCCTGATTTTTCATGCTGTTTTCCATCGTTTCAGCCTTCAAAATAGGCGTTGATATCCTGTGTGCGCACCAATTTAACCAATGAGAAGATCGCCTTGACCATTGCATCAAATGCATTGGAAAGCGTGTAGTAATAAAGATCACCCTGATACACAATCGGGGACATAACGTAGTTGAGCGGATTGCCAAAGCCTGCTGGATAGATCGGGTCACCCTGCTTGCCAAGGCCATCCCCGATGAACTCCGTCCACTTCCATCCATATTCATTTGCGCCGGGCTGCCCCTTGCCAACCTCAACGCCCTGATACACCACCGCGCCGATCGTTGTCATCAGAGAGAGGTAAACCGTATCCTGATACACCACCAAATCCCACACGTCGCCTGAATTGCTGATATATTTCTCTAACGTATATGGGTAAAAATCATCGGCCCGGCAATAGTATCAAAATGCGTTCCGTCTGTCGTCGTCTGAATTCGGACTGCGGAGGTAACGCCTTGCGCAATCTCCTCATGCGAGAGCTGAGATGCATCCGTGCCGCCGATGTAAAGCCGCTCTCCATCATCCGTCACGTCATAGGCCCGAATATTGCCCATGCCGGTCTCTGCGGGCTTGGTCATATGTACAAGGATTTCCGGCAAATCACCCGGCTGAAAATCCGGCCCAATACGCAGCAGCATTGTGTTCGCTGTGCCTGTTGTGCCAAAATAGAGGTTCCCCTTGAATTCCACGCACATACGGTAGCCGGTAATATCGTTGAATGGAGCAGGCATGTCCGCATTTGGCTCAAATACGGTTTCCATCTTGCCAGTTGTCTTGCTATACCGTACGATCACACCGCCCTTTCCCTGCTCGTCCTTCGGCGTCAGGGCCAATTCTCCATTGGTAAACGTATCGACGAACTGCCGCACGGTATCCATCGGAATTTTATCACCATACGCATGAATGTATAATTCGATCGTACTGCCCACCAAATTTCGGTTGGAGCCAACATAAATATAATCCCCCAGCTCGCCGGTCGCCCATGCATAGCTGTTGAAGCGATCGCCCGGCGTTACAAGGCCGTCCGCCTCGCCTTCCCCCGCGGTAGGTTGGAAAGCTTTTGCATGTAATACCCGTTTTGCGAGATGGTAATTCGATCGTTTCCGGCTATGGACGCCATTGGCACCATCAAAATAGACAGCACTAAAATCATGCTGACCACTCCCGCAATCCGCTTTTTCCACGTCATAGAAATGCCTCCTTTTTTCCTCAAAGATAATCTTTGCGGCATTATTATATACAGTTTTTAAAATATAAAATTTTCGAATAAGAAATTAATAAAAATGTTATAATAAAAAAATCATTTAATTATTTAAATTTTTGACTGATTAGTTTCAATTTAAAACTTCGTTTTT
>ENA-OQEX01000448-OQEX01000448.1-human-gut-metagenome-genome-assembly--contig:-NODE-448-length-22203-cov-2.099293_pt1 | contig 22203 bp, 23 predicted proteins | sample MGYA00242802_ERZ504649 | MGnify/ENA primary metagenome ERZ504649 (study PRJEB26092, sample SAMD00036194) | human gut metagenome | host: Homo sapiens | study: EMG produced TPA metagenomics assembly of...
AACTGATGCATAAGATGAATAAGCAAGGAGGAATCAAAACAGTATGACGTACACTGTCATCGTTGCGGAGGATGAAGAACTTCTGCTCACAAATCTTGTCCAGAAAATCCAGAAAGCGGATCCGGATTCTGGTGGCAGGAACTGCACAAACAGGCGATCAGCTCTGGCTCTGGTAGAAAAGCTCAGCTGATCTTGTAGTTACGGATATCCGTATGCCTGTGATGGATGGAATCACCCTGCTCACAAAAGTAAGGGAGCAGTTTCCATTTACTAAATTTATTATCACCAGTGGATTTCAGATTTCGAATATGCAAAAAGGCCATCACTTTAAAGGTTTCTGATTATCTGCTGAAGCCAGTTGATTCAGAGGAGCTTAAAGAAGCTCTCTCCAAGATCAAACAGGAATTTCAGATTGCCGGAAATGATTACGAAGAGGTGTTTAATGCCCGGACTGCTGCCATGACACCAACTCAGATCGCCACATTACTGAAAGATTTCATTGTAAAAAACTACAGCGAGGACATTAATCTGAACCTGATCGCAGATAACATGAACTACAGTCCCAGCTACCTGACCAAAATTTTCTGCCAGGTCTACGGTTGTACCCCGTCCAAATATCTGATCACCCTGCGCATGAGCCACGCCCAGCGTCTTCTGGTCCATGAGCCTGGTCTGTCCGTGAAACAGATCGGGGAAATGTGCGGCTATCATGATCAGGGATATTTCAGCAGAATTTTTAAGAAACATACAGGTAAAAGCCCGTTGGAATTCCGGGGGTAAAGCTTTGAAGACCGGCAGGGATTGTTCCCTGCGGCCTTCTGACACGCTCTAGAGCGTGTTTGAAAAGGCTTTCTGCAAGATGTGCGTCACAATTTGTGGGAGATTTCGCCCGGATGAGGCGCCGTAGCGGGCTACAGCAACCAAATTCGGGTGAAATATACCGCAAAGCGAGGCGTACAGATTGCGGGAATGATTTTTCAAACAGGCTCTAGATCCGGAATAATTCTGCATGCTCTTCTTTATACAGCTCTATATTTAAGTACTCTCCAAAGTGCACTTCATCCGGTCTTCCGTATTCATAGGAAACCTTCACAGATTTTCCTGGCCATGGGTTTTCCACTCTGCATGGGTGACCTTTGTGACTGAGTATGGTAACTCGCTCTACCTCACCGTCTTTCAAAACAGCGCTCACTTCAAAGCCACCCCAGGCACGGAAATTCCGGAAAGAGGCATTGGGATGCTCTGCGCTCGGCCATACCGGGAAAATACGGATCACACCCTCGCAGCTTTGCAGCATCATCTCTTGGATGGCATCTGGGATGGTGTTCAGCTGCTCGATTCCGTGAGGATTTTCTTTCAGGAATCCATTTGGGATTCCCCTGTTAAGAATCATGTCGCGCATTTCTTTCCAGATGATTTCCGGATCGTAGCCTACACGTACTGCGGCAGTGAAAAACAGACAGCTTAGGTTAGAGGCATTAAAAGCACCAGCCTTGTAGAAATGAGGATTTTTTACTCCACCAGATTCCATTCCATTGCTGTAAGCTTCGCCATTTTCTAATTCACCATTGCTATTGAACAGCAAGTTATTTGCATTATCTTTATCTGCAAATTCTGCTTCTTCAAGTGCCTTCCTGTATTCCAGCTCTCCCAGCGCATTCTCCACCAGTGCATGTATCTGCACTGTATTTCGCGCCACTTCCAGCTCTTCCGGTTCACTTCCAAGCCCAATTGCATTACCCGGGTAAATCTGCATTACATTTCCTGGAAAATGGAAAGACCATTTGCCGCCGACACCTTCATCATAATAAATCTCTTTGTCCAGCATTTCTTCCGGAAGCAGATCCTCCAGCTTCACATCCACCTCTTTCCAAAGAGTGGGATTCTCCTGAATCTCCCGAATTGTCCCCTTTGGATAAGGTGCCAGGTTCTCTGCGATTTCCAGCCATTTTTCCCTCTTTTTCTCATCCAGATCAAGTGCCTCACTGATTCTCGGCATCCAGGTAAAGAAGGTTTTCAGATAACCTAATGTATTCACCGGATCTTCCGGAACGCCATTGTCACGGATGTTCCATCTGTGCGCTCGTGCATACCATCTCCAACTACATGGTAAACGCCATCCCTGCACACCAGATCCTTTTCCCAGAAATCTGCCACACCGCGAAGATAGGGGTAAACCTTCTGTGCATACGTCTCATCCTCCGTGATTCCATAACGATAGATCATATTCAAAGCACCGTGAATGGCTGGGGATTTCATATGCAAAGTAGGGCCTCACTTACCAGGCCGTGAGGTCCCAGGCCCAGAGGATAATAAAGTCCCTCATGGTGAAGCAGCCGCTTACACATCTCATCTGAAATTTCCATCAGTTTCAGATAAGGCGCATCGTGAGGATCGGACTGCTGGAAATGTCCGGAAACCATCAGATTCAGATAGGGAGACTGATGGTTATAATTAATCTTATAATTTCCATTCCATGCCGGACGGTCAAAAGTACTGATTCCCAGAATATTGGGCGGATATTCCGGATCCCGTGATACACTTGCCAGCATATATTTTGACAGATAATATCTCTGCTCGATCACCGGATCATCCAGAGAAATTTCGGAAACACTCCAAAACTTTTCCACCATACCAGGTGCCGTTCATGAAGAGTTTCCACATCTTCTTCCGTTATCCACCTTGCCCTGGAAAAGGCATACTCATAAGGTCTGCTGCACTTCGCCCAGGAGCGCACTGGCAGAACGAAGGTTGCCCGCTCACCGGCTTTTATTTTTCTGTGAGTGCTTCTGTCACTTAGCTTCCCTGTATTTCCAAATGCTTTAACTGCCTCAACATTCTTTAAAATACCGTTTCCCGCCGAAGGTTCTGTAAATACCGCTTTATTTGATTTATTCCCACTTTCCTCAGTGGATATAATAGATTCTTTCTTTAAAGAACCCAAACTTTCAACGCCGCCAATTACTTTCGTTTCCTTCAGAAAGCCCCCAGCAAAACCAACCTTAGTTGGAATATCCACATGATCTGAAAACTGCCGGTATCCACTTACAATCCCACCGCCGGTTTTCTTTACCTGCAGCGGACGTCCCGTCACCAGTCCAGCGAACATTCCGTTCTGGATATTCTCCAACTCACCGCTTCCCCAGACATCCACAGCTTTTTCGCAGCCTTTTCCTATTTCGTCCGGAAAATAAAAATCAAATTCCACATCCAGATCTGTCTCACTCTCAAACTCTACCACAAGAATGTTCTCATCTGCAGCCACCCAGCTTTTCAGAGAACATTTCTCTCCGGCGGAATTTGTCAATATTGTTATAGTTTCTCCCGTGGCAAACTTCTGCTCCGTATACCACCTGGCACCCTCCATAGCAGGAATATCAAACACCATACGCCCTACCGGTCTGGGGCTTCCGCCGCTTACCGCCGGATCACATTTGGCAGAACTGTTATCATGAAAGAATTCCCAGTTCGCCGCACTTTCCATTTGCCAGAAGTCATTGGTCGTAAACCAGAACTGTGGATACCTCCCATCCCCGGCCACTGCCGCCAGCAAATCTCCATTTCCCAAAATCGGCGCGTCAATCTTCGTCCCCGCATTCTGCCAGATTTTCCATCGTCCGCCCCTGAAACATCCACATTTCCATCTGGCACAGCCGTCGGAGCCTCAGTAAATACAGCCCTATTTCTCTCTACAACCATATATCTTTCCTTCTCTCCACTTTCGCTTCCCGCACCGCAGTATCCTACTTTATAATCACCGTCTCATAAACCGCTTCCCTCATTCCCGGGAAGCTGCCCTCTCTACGCCCATTCACCAGCTGTCCTGCCGCATCCTTCCACTGGAATCTGGTCGTCGCATACGCCCCATTCTCAAAGTTATAGTTATTTCCTTCATCCTCATACAGCACAAACTCTCCGTCTGCCCCAGGATAAACGATAATCTGTACCGGCTTCTCTGGCTCCTGCTCTGCATAAACCAGCCCATCAGCCACCGGAATGATCGCACCCGTCTTCACGAAAATCGGGATCCGGTCAATAGGTGTCTCCACCTTCACATACTGGCCGCCCTCATATTTCTCATTTGTCCAGTAATCGTACCAGATCGTACCAGCCGGCAGATAACACTCCCATGTCTTTTCCCTGTTAAGCACGGTACTTTCCGGACCATAATACATAGGCTCCGTAACTGCACAGATCAGCAGGGATGGTCCAAACATAAACTCATTCTCCACCTTTCGCGCCTCCCTGTCCTCCGGGAAATCAAACAACAGGCTTCGCATAATGGTATAATCCTCAAAATGTACCGCCCCTGCCAGCGAATAAATATAAGGCATAAAATGATATCTCAGCTTGATAAATTTCTCGATAGCATCATAGAACATAGTGCCCTTTTCCCCGAAATTCCAGATTTCTCTCGGCGTATCTGTACCATGAGACCGGAACATAGGAAGAAATGTTCCCATCTGAAGCCAGCGTGTATAAAGCTCACAATATCCCTTATCTTTCACACCCTCATTATATTTTCCCTGCCAGAACCACTTGGGCTCCGGATCCGTGTTGCATCCGCATCCACGGTTCTGCCACTTATCTGCAACTGTGAAAAAGGCTCCGATATCCAAGGTCCAATAGGGATAACCGCTCAGTCCCATATTCAAACCTTCTACGATCTGGATCTTCAGATTCTTCCAGTCCGCGCAGGTATCTCCAGACCACAGCATAGCTGCATACTTCTGACCAGATGCATAACCGGAACGTGTCAAATTCAGTACACGCATATCCTCCCGATCCTTTCTCTGGTTCTCATAAATTCCCTTTGCATGCTCCAGGGCAAAAGCGTTGGCCACAGCAGGATCCAGGTATTTCTTGTGCTCGCCTCCAACCAGCTGGAAACGCTCCCAGGGCTCTCTTTTCACCGCACCGCCCCAGTCCGGACCGGAAAACGGCTCTGTGGAGTCACACCACCAGGAATCAAAGCCCTGGTCAAACAGCCCCTCCTTCGCCTGTTTCCAGTACATTTCTCTTGCTTTTTCATTAAAAGCATCATAGGTTGCATAATCATACAGAAGATATCCGGCATCAAAAAATTCCTGATGATTTTTTCCTCCGGCATTCATATTCGGCCATACAGAGACCATGCTGTGGGCATGCATCTCATGAATCCGCTCCATGCACTCCTTGTTATCCCATAACGGGACTGATCCAGAATCTTCTCCCCCAGTTGCCCGGATCCCAGGTATTCCAGTCCTGAACCACACAATCCAGCGGAACCCCGATTTCTCTGTAATGGCGTACAATTTCCTCTAATTCTTTGGAAGTATAATATTGCTCCTTGGACTGGATATAACCATAAGCCCACTTCGGCAGCATCTGCGCCTTGCCTGTCAAATAGCGATAAGCATGGATAATTCCATCCATGGTATTGCCGCCCATGAAATAATAATCGATCTGATCCACTGTATCCAAAAACAGGTAAGACTCCCTTCCCTCATCATTAAAAGTCATCAAAGAACAGCAGTCAAACAGCACTCCATATCCTTCTGTAGAAACAAACAGAGGCATTGGGATCCTCATATTGTGCTGGTAAAGATACTGATTGTGTCCGCGATAATTGTAAATTCCTTCCTCCGCCTGGCCAAGACCGTGAATCTCTTCCTCCTCTTTCCAGTCGAAAAATACCCTTGCACGATAACCGTCGCGCACCTTCTCCGGCTTCAGATTCTGAATAAAGTTACGCTCACCGTCAACTGTTTTTACACGGTTGATAACCGGCTTCTCACCTCCAGTTGTATAGCGTACTACGTCAATTTTTGTTAAATCTGCCTTATCCTGTATGCACCACCTGGTTCCGTCCGCGTGCTTCCACTCTATTCTTCCAGATGAAAGTTCCAGAGAGGCCAGAACTTTTCCAGTCTTTAGTTCCAGCTTTTCTTCGTTTTCCTCTGCTGCAAACTCAACTGCCGGATATTCCTTTTTTTCAATAATAAGAGAGTCGTTTCCCTTAATCTCCTCTTTTCCAATTACACAGCGGATAATTTCCTCTGTAACCGGAATCAGCCGGTATAACATTCCTGCCGCTTCCGTCTGTACATACCTGTCTGTTTTTATCATTTTCCATTCCCTCCGTTTTTCAATCCCCTTTTTTTTACGTTGTCTGTCTGAAAGAGCCTCTTGCGTGATAATAAATTCCAACGAAATTTTCCATTACATAAAAAGCTGGCACATCAGGACAAAGCTTCCTGCTTTTATCCTAACATGCCAGCCTGAAAAAGGTCTATGTCTTATCTGCTCCTGAATTTTAATTATTTTTACTCTTCTCATATCCGGGAGTTTTTCCCATATGCTTCTTATATAATCTGTAAAAATTGGAAATATTATTGAACCACATGCAAGCAATCTCAGTCACATTTGCCCCATCCTCCGAAGCAGCTCCCGGGCCCGGTTCACACGCAGACGTGTCACATAATCACTGAAGCTGATGTTGGTGAACTTACGGAAATAGGAGGAGAAATAGTTGGAGCTCATATAAACAGACGCTGCAACCTCCTCCAGCGTAATCTTCTCACAATAATGAGCGTTTATGTAAGTAAAAGCCTGCTCCAGACGTTTCATGGCATTTTTCTTTTCCCGAAGCATTTCACCGGACTTGGTCTCATCCTGATAAGCCCGGATCAGCATGGTCAGAATCCGCAGAACATTCGCCTTAATCATAAGCGGATAGCCCTCCTTGCGCTCCTGCCATTCCTGATAAATCTCCTGTATGCTGGTACGGATCTCCGTATTCACAGTTTCTTCATGGCCCACTCTGTTCTTAAAATTAGTTCCACGCTCAACGAAGGGCCGCAGATATTCCGTGTCAAAGGTACTGATCTTCTCTGCTACAAACTCCGGCGAAAAGATCATAACCAAAAGCTTCATTCTGCCTCCCAGAAGCTTCCAGCCATGCGGCTCTACATTATTGAAAATGATAATATCATTCTCTTCCATGGTATATTCCTGTCCATTGACGAAATAGTTTCCCTTTCCTTCCAGAACCCAGGTGATCTCAAAATAGCTGTGCCAGTGCCAGGTTCCCGGATGACTGTTGGAAGGGTTAAGCTCCACTTCTGATATCTGAAAAGGAAATTCTTTATCAAGAGGAATGCTGTCTCGTTCCAGTCTCATACTCTGCCCCCTGTAATAATCTCATGAGCACAGTATAGCAGACTTGTGTTCTGCATGCAATCAGCCTTAAAGATTATGTTATTGTTCATTCCGTGAACAGGAACACGGAGTAAGCAGTAACTTATTCTTTTTTTTGACCGGAATACAAAAATTCTTCTAACCTTTGCAGCTCATCCTCATGCTTCCCATGAACTGCAATTCTGAAATAATCTTTTCCCTGCACTCCCTTTATCATATAATAATCATTTTCTATTTTGAAAAAAGGCTCTTTCAGCATATCCAGATACACAAAAACTTCCCAGAGGTCTCAGACTTAATATAAAAGCTTTGTCTATAGGCGCATCCAGAAGGTAATCCGTTGCGAACCAGCCTGATTCTGCACACTTTTCTCTTGACGGCTGTTTTCCAAGAATTTTCATTTAATCGGCTCCTCTCAATGATGCTGCAATCTGGCCTGCTGCCTCCAGAAATGCAAGGATTTCCTCTTCTTTCGTAAACCAGGAAACGCTCACTCTCACAGTTCCACTGTTTTTTGTTCCCATTGCCTCATGAATCAGGGGGGAACAATGAAGTCCGGCGCGCACTGTAATTTCATAACCGTTTTCCAGGATATATGCCACATCCGAAGCTTTCAGCCCCTGAAAATTCAGGCTCATAACAGGTCCCTTACATTCTGCAAAGCTGCCATATATCTGTACCCCCGGAATTTTCCCAAGCCCTTCATACAAAAGCTTCATCATTCTTTCTTCTTTTTCCTGTATCCTGTCCACGCCGGTTTCCAGCACGAATTCCACACCGGCAAGAAGTGCCCTGATCCCCGGCAGATTCTGAGTGCCGACCTCATACTCATAATCACCGTCTTCATAAGTAAGCTGTTGACTGTTCCGCCCTGTGCCGCCATACTTCAATGGCTTCAGCTCCAGCCCCTTTCTTATGAAAAAGCCCCCGGTGCCTTGTATTCCCAAAAGACTTTTATGCCCTGTAAAAATAACCCCATCTGCCCTCCAGCTGTCTGCATCCACCGGAATACAACCTGCACTTTGCGATACATCAACAAGCAGAAGCAGATTATTTTCTCTTACAAAATTTCCAATCAGCTTCATATCCTGCACATATCCGGTCACATTGGAACAGTGGTTTACAATAAGAGCTGACGGATTTTTCCCTGTGTTTTCCAGAGCTTCTTCCAAACCTTTTTCCAGTGCCTTCCGGGTAACTGCTCCATTTTCCAGGCAGGAAATGATTGTTACCGGATGCTTCTTGAATACCGGCTGATTCATAAGCGGGCGCAATACACTATTGTGCTCTGTCTGGGTTGCCAGGATCCCACGTCCCTCTTCTCCGTAATCCAGTCCACACAGCACGGTGTTCAGGCTTTCCGTAGCACCTGAGGTAAAAAAGATCCGGTCATGAGCATGGATGCCAAGCAGCTTTCCAAGCTTTTCCCTGCACCTTTCTTCTGTATCTTTTTTCAAAATTGCGCTTCCTCCCCGAAATTGCGAAGCAGGCGTGCCCATAAGACACGCCTGTACAGCTTCACACACAGAGGAAGGCTTGGGCCAGGAAGTGGCCGCATTGTTCAGATAGATCATCTAACTCATCCTTCCAGGATATTGAATTCATAACCTTTGCAATTTTTTGATCAGCTTGGTGTAATCACCAAAAATCAGAACCTGATGATGTCCAAAGCCAGCCAGATTGTGCATAAACTCCCTTGCATCATCCATCTGGATATAGTAATATGGGCTGCAATAGGTCTCGGCATATTCCGAACGGATTACTTTTCCTTTCTTAATGCACATGGTATCACCTGCCGGATTGAAACGGCCAAGTGTAATATAATCGTCTTCATTCTGTGTAAAATCAACCTGAAGCTTGCCGCCGAAGCCCTGTCCGGTAAATGCCCACAGCTTGTATTCCAGCGGTTTTGTTCCATATCCGTTCATACAAAGGGCCGGAACTGCATGATGGATCCTGAGCAGCTCATCTGTCTCATGATTTGGATTTCCCATAAAGGCCGGACGATTTGCAGCGTATTGCATGATCAGCATTGCCATAAGTGCATTCAGGTCTTCCTCGCATCCGCTTGGAATTCCTCATCCTTCATAATTGAATGACACATACATGGTGTAAATTTACGGTTCTGTGGAATTTCCGTCGTACAAAGCTCATGACAGGCTGTGGAAAATGCATTGCAGTCATAAATATCCATCATTTTCTTTGCTGCAAGATAGTATTTGATATCATTGATAAACCAGTCTGTATTTACCTGGGTATCTGTGGAGCCTGCAATCAGCTTCTCAGCAATCGGCTTAGCCTCTTCATCGGTAATCTGATCCATATATTTGAAAATAGAAGTAAATGGAAGCTTGATCACCTCGAATCCATAGCGCTGACGAAGGACCTCCGGATCACGGATAAGGCTCTGGATTCCAAATGTAGGCTGTGATCCTGCTGTCAGAACAAGTGCTCTTGTATTGCGAACTGCTTTTCTTACCCAGAGAATATGTGCGATCTCGTTTACATCTTGAAGATCCATTGCCACATATGCTTCCACACCAATTGAGCGGCAATATGCTGCAAAATCAATGCCCTCATTTCCATTCTGCCAGATAATGACCGGTTTTCTGTAGCGTTCCAGCTTCGGAATTCTCCATCCCATGCAAAGGAAGCAGTCAATTTCATCTACATCTTCACCGATCTTGTCGAACATTTCTTTTTCTACAACAAAGGATTCATTATATCTTACATCCAATGCCTCTTTAAATTCAACCTCGCTAATCACGTCCTTCAGGGCCTCTACAGAGCTTTTGAAGGTTTCATCAGCAACCTTTGTCTCTGCCTCTACAGTCATATCTTCTTTTCGTCCGGCACGGCACGGTCCCTCCCAGAAATGAGTATGTGTCAGACAACCGATCAATGGTCTTACAACAAGTTTTACATCCATAGCTTTCTGTTTCATAGTTTGAAATACCTCTTTTCCCCATTCAATTTTTGTGTTTCCCCCGCGTATTAATTTCAATTATATCTTTTAAAAAAACTTTTTCTTCTATTTTCTTCCTGTTACTTTATACTTTCTTATTGTTTTTGTATCTAATTAGCACAAATATTATAATTATTCCTATTAGTTTTATATGAATTATTGCACGTTGTATATCTCATACAGACAACGCAAAGCGCCGACAGATTTACCTGCCGGCGCTTTGTGGTTTTTATTATGGAGTTAACAAAACAAACTTAATTTGAATATGGGTTGCTTCCATCAATAGGATTGCATATGTTTCAGCGTCCCAGAGACTCTACAAAAGTACCCTTCACATCGCTCCAGTTGCGGTCTGCATAATCAAGAAGATATGCAGCCTGCTCCATGGACATTTCCGGGAAAAGAAGGAAAAGACTGTGGGAGCCGTATTTCTTTACAATACGGTCTACGTTGCGGATCCAGTCTTCGAATTCTCCGGAATAAACCTTTACCCAGATAGATTTTCCTGCTGCGATAGCTTTGTCGTAGATCACATCCCAATCCGGAAGTGTTCCGTCCGGGCCGGCATCGCCGCTGGTCCACTGAAGAGCATCGATTCCATCAATTTCCATAAGCGCATCCATGTGCTTAATTGCAGCCGGACCATCCAGATGATAAAGTACATGATCCACATTTTCAGACTGACTGCGTAAGGACGGCTGGATATATTTACGGAAATCTTCCGGTGACATCATTGCTGAGAAATCGCACTGAAGCTTCACCGTTCTGCCTGGTCCCCAGATCTGGAATACGGTGTATGCATTTCCGCCTTCTTCATCTTTGATAACATCATAAAAACGGTCATAATATTCATAATAAATGTCCGTTACCTCCTGGATTCTTTCCCCGATCATTTCCGGCTCATCCAGAAGATCAAACAGAATATCCTGCGCTCCGCGAAGAGAGGCAAGAACATCAATGTTTTCCATAAGATCCGGCATATCCACATAGAAGTCATCTCCGGCAAGTGCCTGACAATCCTTTGCAAGCTGAAGATGTTTCTTAAACCATTTATTCTCCGGATCAAAGGTCAGCTTCGGCACACCGTCCCAGCCGTCCAGACATTTGTTAAACCATACTGTATCTTCTTTAAACCCAATTTCAGAACCAAGATAAGAAGCAAGTGAGCCTGGTCCAAAATCAATATTCAGATTCGGAAAGCTCTCTCCAAGGAATGCATGTGTCTGGCAGAAGTAACGATAGCGGTCAACAATTCTCTGAGGGTTCTGGTATTTGTCCTCCATATCTTTCCACTTCAGTTCTTCCGGCATATTATAGTATTTTCCCTGACAAATCTGATCCAGATAACCGCCCTCTACAGGTGTTCCGTCGGAGTACTGCTCCACCTCAGGTCTTCTTGCGATTACGCACATAAGCGGTCTTCCCGTGTTCTTATGCGCCCAGTAGTTGCGGAATTTCTCTTTGGCAGCTTCCATATTTACTTTGTAGCCTTCACCAGGTTTTGGAAGCTGAATTTTGCTCAGATCCACTTTATCCTTCACAAAATGAGGTGCCTCATGAAGCGGGTCTGCGTACCCAGGTACCATTGGTTTCGGATGTTTCGTAGGATCATCTTCCGGAGTTTCTTCTGCATCCGGCTCTGACTTTGTCTGCGCATCAGTCATCGCAATATTTTTCTCTTTGTCTTCCGCACCTGCAGTTACGCTTTCCTCGCCCTTTACTGAAACCTGGTCAAATTCCCCGGCTGCTGCCTTTGCACAGAATCCGGATTCCGCATATTTTTTTGCACACTCTGCCGCAGAAGCTGCATCCTCTGTGTAAGCGTCTGCTCCGATCTCATCTGCAAATTCCTGGCTGATAGGCGCACCGCCAACCATAATCTTAATACGGCTTCTGAATGGCTGTGAAAGAAGTGCCGCTACTGTGTCACGAAGTGACGGCATTGTAGTGGTAAGAAGAGCGGAAAGTGCTACAATGCTTGCTTCTTTGTGCTTATTTACCTCATCAATAAAAGTCTGGATCGGCACATCAACACCAAGGTCAATTACTTCGAAGCCTGCACTTCGAACATCATTCCAACCAGATTTTTACCAATGTCATGAAGATCTCCGGCAACCGTTCCAAGAATGATGGTTCCTGCGCTTCCGGCCTCTCCGGTTGCAAGATATGGCTTCAGTACTTCCACACCAGCTTCATGGCTCTGGCTGCAGCCAGCATCTGTGGTACAAAAATAATCTCTTTCTTAAAGTTATCGCCAACAACTGCCATGGCGCCGATCATGGCGTCGTTGAGGATTGCAGTTGGATCACATCCTGCATCAAGTGCCTCCTGGACAGCCTGTCCGATTTCTTTATTTTTCCATCCTGGGTTAATTTGAAAACCTTCTGCATTTTCTCATCAAGCGGAGATGCAGGAGCCGGCTGAGCGGCTTCCTCGGATGCTTTGTTTCCGAATTTATCAATATACTGCAGGCAGTATTCATCACGCTCCAGAAGTGCGTTTGTTGCATAGATCATACCAATCATGTTTTTGTTGGTCGGATCTACGATGGCACTGTCCATACCAGCATTCATAGCAAGAACCATAAATGCCTGGTTAATATTTTTTCTCACCGGAAGTCCGAAGGAAATATTAGAAAGTCCGCTTGTAATGTGGATCTCCGGATATTCGTATTTGATTCTTCTGCAGCAGTCTGCAAATACAGTCAGCGCAGTCTGGTCTGTTCCCAGGGTTACAACCAGTGGGTCAATATGTAAACGGCTTGGTGCAATGCCGTACTGTTTCGCTTTTTCCATAATTCCAAAGAAAATTTTCATACGACGCTCTACGGAATCCGGAATTCCATCGTTATCGCAGAGAAGGGCTACGCACTCCCAGTCTGTGTCTGCGATCACTGGAAAAATCGTGTCAATTTTGTCTCCTTCAAGGGAAACAGAGTTAATAAGTCCCGGTCTTTTACAAAATGGAATGGCTGCAACGCAGGATCTGGCACTTGGACTGTCCACACAGATTGGTGTATCTGTCACTTCCTGTACAAGGTCGATCATCCATTTCAAGGTTTCTACTTCTACAGCCTCTTCTACTGAGGCACATACGTCCAGAAATGTGGCTCCCGCTTCTGCCTGCATTCTGGCTCTTTCTCTGATCAGGTCCGCATCCTTCTCAGCAATGGCTTTTGCAACTGACGGAATGGATCCGTTCAGCTTCTCACCAATAATAATCATGGCATTTTCCCTCCAATATGAAATTGTAATTGCTACTGTTCACTCCGTGACCAGTAACTTGTAATTTTCTGTCACAATCTTCTCCGCAAGCTGTAACAGTTTCGTTCTCTCCGCTGCAAGTCCTCCGCTAAATGGACTTGCTTTTTACAAATTCATTTTATATCAATTGGGGGAAATTCCTCTTCTGTTATTTTCTCATTCGATTATACTATCTTACTGTGAATAATTTCACAGCTTAATGCATATGCAGGATTTCAGAGCAAAGCATCGTAAAATACTCACATATACAACTTTTCTTTGCGAAATATCTAACCACCTGCATTTCATCTTCCCAGTTTCACTTTAATAAATAACAGCTGGTATACGCAATCTTTCCAGGACCATAATAATAGTCAAGGTGGTTTGCCTGACAAACCTGCATGACCAGCATTCCATAGGCTTCCATAGAGGAAAAGGCCTGGTCCGGAAAGCGGCAGGGAGCGTCCGGACAGGTACAGGTTTTGCATTTTATGCAGCAGCCTGCGCCTATGGGAAGCATATTCGGGTAAAATTTCCGCAGATCTTTTTCCAGGCTGTAAAAGGAGGCTTTGTGCATAGCTTCTGTGCGCATCATGCCTTCCCCGTCCAGGGAATCCTCCAGCTCTCCCACTGTCTGTACCAGGATTCCCAGTTTATACTTTCTTACTCTTTGTTCGCATTCCTCCAAGGTTCCGCAGCCGGGCGGACAGCTCCAGCATTTGTTGTATTTGTGACAGGAATCGGAGGCGCACATCTGGCGTACTTCTGGCTTTAGTTCAATGGTATCGCAGGCCAGGGGTACCACGTTGGTGAAACCGTGGGACAGGCATAGTTGTTTTAAGTCTTTGAAATTCATGTCTCTAATCCTTTTTTAATCATTATTATCCACAGATAACAATATGCAAAAACATTTTATAATTCTCTGTCTTCTATTTTTATATCTTGTTTCTATTTTTTATCTTGCTTCTATTTTTATAAAATCAGCACTAAAATTTCCTGTAATAAACACGGAAATCTCTTTACCTTTCAAATCCCAGCTCATCTACGAAACAATCCTGAAATTCCGGGCAGGCCGCCAGTTCCAGAAATTCCATGTTTCGCACTGCATTTTCAATCTCGTGACGCTCATTCTTATTTAGCAATGCAATCTTAGCACCTTCCCCGGCGATATTTCCCACACATTGTACTTCTTCACAAAGCTTTCCGGGATCAGCCCAATCCGGGCTGCGTTTTCTGCACTCATATAATTGCCGAATCCACCTGCCAGATACACGGTCTGGATCTGGGATTCTTCTATGTTTCTTTTCTTTAATAAGAGTTTGATTCCAGCGGCAATGGCTGCTTTGGCAAGCTGTACCTCACCGATGTCTTTCTGGGTAAGATAGACTCCGCAATCATTCTCGAAACGCGACTGTCCACTCCCATTTTTTTCGTTTCTCTGTAGACACTCCATTTTCTTGCTTTGCTCATCCTCTGACATATTCTGCCCACATTGGGCAAAACCAGTTTCTTGTGGTGGCACAAGCATAAACCAGTCTGATCTCTCCTGCCCACTGTGAAGAATTCCATTTTCATCTAGCAATCCAGTCCGCAGAAGTTCTGCCACCAGATCAATCAGCCCGGAACCGCACAGGCCTACAGCTTCTCACCGCCAATTGTGGTATACTGCCATTTTCCATCTTCATATTTTACATGATCGATAGCTCCCGGAAGCCCCCGCATTCCGCACTGGATCTTCGCCCCTTCAAAGGCTGGGCCAGATGCCGCGGAGCAGGCTGCCAAGCCATATTTATTTCCAAGAATCATCTCTGTGTTAGTTCCGATATCCAGCATTAAAGTTATTTCATCCTTCAGATCCTGTCGAAGAGCCAGAAGACAGCCACTGGTGTCTGAGCCTATGTATCCGGCGATATTCGGAAGAAGGAGCAACTGGCCTTTTTGGTGGATGTGAATACCATAATCGGCTGCGCGCAAAGTAAGGGACTGACTGATTGCAGGCGTATATGGCGCATGTACCAAAGAAGCCGGGGAAATTCCAAGAAACAGGTGTGCATACAGGTGTTTCCAACAAGACTTACCTGATAGATATCTTCCACTCCAGGCATCCATTCAGCGCTTTTCGTCTTGCCATTGACAGTTTGATCATTCACTTTTTTCCTTCCACTTGCTATTTTGGGGGCTTTTTGAGTTTTTACAATAAGACTTTCCAGTATTTTATTTATTGTCTTCTGCACGCACTTTCTCAGCGTTTCTGTGCCATGTTCCAGCGCATAATTGGCTCTTTGAATTACGTCTCCGCCATACTGCATCTGGGGATTCATTCTACTTTCTACTGCCAAGTTTTCCCCAGTTCTACCATCCAGAAGATACCCCACAATTGTAGTTGTTCCAAGGTCGATTGCCGCAGCAAAAATCCCATCACCTTTTTCACCACTACTATTCACTCCATGAACAGAATCTTCATGGACGCCAACAATTGGTCTTAAATCAAGGATTTCTTCATCTGTATAGGCTACTTGCCACTCTGGATTGAAGCTTCGTTTTTCATAGAGACTTCCGGCAAGTTTTACATCTGTTTTTATACACCCATAATCTACATCTGACGTTCTTTTATTGTCTGAGATTCCATATACGTCTTCCACCAGCCGCTCCCACTCTGACTTTTTTTCCCCAGTCTCCGGCTTCTCCAGCCACACTGTTTTCACCTGCAATTCTGGCTGGAAATTCACCTTTCTGGAAAATCCTTCGCTCAAAATTTTACCTCTATTTTTCTTCCCGGGAATCTCCACCTGACAGTCCTTTTCCACCTTCGTCTGACATGCCAGCACAGGCTTTCCATCTACCTTCACCAGACATTTCCCACAGGTTCCCTGCCTCCGCAAGGCACATCCGGCGCAAGCCCCGCCTGAATCTCCGCCTCCAGAACGCTGGTTCCAACCGGAATCTCTATACTAATCTCTTCCCTCACAAAATACACCTTAGCCATAACCCCAACTCCCTAAAAACAACCGACCGGGCATGCCCCGGTCGATGTATTATTCTTTCAGCAATTTTTCAACAGCCTTTTTGAAATCATATAATTTATCAATATACACATGAACAATTGTCCCGCAATGTTCTTTCACAATCACTCCATCATAGTCGTGTGCAAGCTGATTTCTTACTTTCAGCATATCCATCCACTCATCACCAGTAATCAGATTCGCCTGAAATGATTCTCTGAGAACTTCTCTTGGTGAGCCAGTGACAAATCCAGTTATTGCATAATACTGTACCAGAATATCTTTCATAACCTTCCACGCCAAGTCAAATGTAATACTGAATTTAGCACTGGTTCCACTAAGTACAAAAGAATCTGACAAATCACGCTGTTTCGCCTCCGCCAGAGAGTCCAGTGAATTTCTAAACGACTCAAATCTTCTTATAAATTTCTCGTCCATATTGTTTTATATCCTCCAACAACAGCTGATTCTGACAAGTATCAAGATCAACCAGATCAATTGTGTACAATGTTGGAATCTCTTCTAAATTCTCCTGCAAATCAAGAATTTCGTGTGAAGCGACTCCAGACACTGCAATATCAATATCGCTCCGCTCTGTCGCAGTTCCCTTTGCCCGGGATCCATACAGAATTATCTTCTGTGCCCCATACAATCTGCACCGTTGTATAATTTCTGTCATGACCTCATCAACGCGCATAGTTTCCCCCATTTCACTCATAAAACTAATTTCATTATAGGTTAAATCCCACGCAACGTCAATTTGCAAAATCTATCTAATTTATTGCCATCAACATCCAGTATCAAATTATCTCTATCATTTTTCCATTTTCTCACTCATTTCCTAACTGCTTATCACTGATATTTTTCAAGTTTTTAAAATGTATTTTTAAAACTTTTGTATTTTACATTTTTTAATTTTATGTGCTGTAGCAGATTATTTTATACACACATAAAAAGAATCCGGCACAAAGCATTTTTATACACTTTGTACCGGATTTCTCTTATTTTTCTTGTACAAATTTTCTCACAAACTCTTCATACCCACAAGGCTTCCCCCAGAAATATCCCTGTGTGAATTCCGGCACAGCTTTCGGATTTTGAGCCATTCCTGGGCACTTTCTATACCTTCGATACAAATCTTCATATCCAGATTATGAATCATGGTGCAAAACTGATTCAGAAGATAATATTCCTGCTCATCTGCAACTGCTTTCGCAGTGAAAGAACGGTCGATCTTAATGATCTCTGGTTTCAGCTCGCTGAGATAATGGAAGTTCGAGTAGCCGGTTCCAAAGTCATCCAGCGCCAGACTGATTCCCATTCGCTTCAGTTCTGTGAGAAAATGCTTCTCATTTATATTTTGTTCCAGAAGATCGCTCTCTGTCAATTCCACGATCACCGCTTCCAGCGGCAGCCCTGTCCTTTTCATTTCTGCACTGATATCCTGAATCACATCAGACTTAGAGGCCTGTACCTGGGAAATATTAATACTCATCCGGAACCCTGAAAGTATCTTCCTGATCTCACTGCATTTTCCCATAGCCTCTTTCATCATCCAGCGGCCAGCAGGAATAATCAGACCTGTTTCTTCCAGAATGGGAATGAACTCCGCCGGTGAAATCATTCCGAATTTTTCAGAGGTAAAACGCATTAAAGCTTCTGCTCCATAAGGCACTTTTTTGTCTTCAGCAAATACAGGCTGGTAAAAAGCTGTAAAGCCCTGAAATCCATTAATTACAGCTTCCCGCAGTTCCTGGGTGATCTCCCTTTTCCGAAGAAATTTTCTGTAGGTTTCCCCATTAAATATATAACAACGGTTTCTTCCCAGCTTCTTCGCCTCATTCAGGGCAAAATCCGTCAGCTTCAATGCTTCTGAACACTGATTTCCCTTTAATGCCGCAAATGGTACAATTCCTCCTGAAACCGTATACATGACTTTAAATTCATTGGTTTCAATAAATCTGTCTATTGCCTCTCTCACTTTATCATAAAGCTTATCCGCATCCTTCGCTTCGTCAGAAGCAACATCCAGAATCAGAAATTCATCTGCCACAAGCTTGTACACCTTCTGTCCTTCTGATGTACAGCCTGAAATACACTCCGCCGTTTTCTTAAGTACAAAGTCACCGTACTCCTGTCCGAAGTTATCATTGATTTCCTTAAAATGATCGATTCCTATACGAAGCAGATATCCTGTCTCCAAAGGAGTATCCAGCTGGTTCATATACTCCCGGAAACCAGACTCTCCCAATAGTCCGCTTACATTATCTGCCTTCTGTCTCTTTCCAATTTCGTTCACACAACCAATCACGTAAAGAGGTTTCATGTTATCGTCACGGACCAGATACCTTTGCAATGAATCCAGATCGGCTTTTTTTTTCAGATCCAGCCAACGATATTCCATGCTATGGGTGCAGCGGTCTGTTTCCAGAAGATCATCAAATTCCGCTTTCAGTTTTTCATAATCCGGTGCATATACAAATTCCTTATGCTTCGAAATTACATTATGAAAACCATTTTTCGGAATACAGAAGCGTTCAAGTGCCTGATTTGCTATGTAATAAAAATCCGACCGAAAGTCAACCACATATGGGTAATTATCTGTAGTCGGACTAAGAAGATCGATCACACTGCAAAGCTCATCCACAGACATGCTCTGAAACTTTTTCTCCTGCAGGATCACCTCATCTGTGATCTCCTCTGTCGACTGCTTACTCATACGGGAGAGCAGATTGTCCAGACCTGCTGACCGTGCCACCTTCTTTCTGCGCTTCTGACGGTACAGCATGGTATCACTTCGTCTTACAATATCCTTAAAGTCAAAATCTATATCAGGCTGATAATAAGCATATCCTGCTGACATGCTGAATGGATAATCCAGCTTGTGCATTTCCGCTGTTTTTTTCAAAATCAGCTCAAGCGCCTTCAGCCGTTCCTGAATCATGTCCTTTTCATCACTATGATATACATATGCAACTCATCGCCGCCAATCCGAAAACAGTTCTTTACATTCTGAAATGCCTGACTGATACACTGATAGCATAGCTTCAGCGCCTCGTCTCCCTTTTCATGCCCAAAATTGTCATTGATCACTTTCAGATTATCCAGATCAAACAGAACTACACCTGTTGTACGGAGTTTAATATCACTTTCATCCAGATATTTCACCATGTCCTCGTAAGCGTTTCGGTTCATGGCCTCTGTGAGCATATCCATGTTGGCTATTTTCTGCAGATAGATCACCTTTTGTTTCTGGATGTATTGATCGTAATATTGGGAAACCTGGATCCAGATCAGCATAATGATAAACAGCAGGGTTCCTATGGGAAGCAAAATGGATGTCTGTTGAAATTTTCTCAAATAATAAAGAAACATTTCCGCCATTCCGAACACTATGATCACACACATAGGATACTGGAATTTCTTGGTTCATCGTTGCCTTCTTTTCTGGCTTCATAAAGAATGAGGACAACTGTGTAAACTGCATTGGCAGCCATAATAACATGGGTTGCGGGAAGCAGCCGGAATATATCAATAATTCCCATACACTGAAGCAGAACATCAGCTGCCATATTCGCAAGATAAAGAATGGGAAAAATCAATGCACCTTTGTGATATCTGCTTTTACAGATATCATATAGCAGGAAATTAAAGGGTACCGGGAAAAGGAAGAATGAAAAATAATCCACAAAATACAAAGTTCTTCCATCCGGAATCAAAAACTGCAGGAATCCACATTGTGCCAGTGTCCATACTGCAATCAGCAATGAGAAAAATCCAAGGTTTAAAAAGACCTCTATCTTCGTTTCTGTCTCGTCTCTTCTTTTTCTTCGCACTGCTCCCAAATAAAGCAGCAGGCAGATGATGCTTGCAAACAGGATCCCGCAGCTGAGCAACAGGGTTTTAAAGCTGTCCATTAAAATTTTCAGAACGCAATTGCCCCGTGTTCCGTATACAATGCTGACTTCATTTCCATAATAGTTGTCATATACTGGAATAATTCTAACCTCAAGACTTTTACCAGCGCTGTCTTCCGGAATATTCACAATGTGCCAGCAACTTCCCGGTGACTTCATAAAGCTGGGAGCATCTTCTTCATTTCCGTATTCGTATATTTTTTCTCCGTCCAGCCACACTTCTGCAATGGTGTGTGTGGTTTTAAATAAGATTGATCTGGGATCATCGAAGTCTTCGGGCAGAGCAATATTCTCTGATTTGATTTCTCCATCTGTCAGTTTTTTTGTTTCAAACCTAATCGTATTATCCCAGAGCAATTTTTCCCTGGCTGTACTCTGACTGAATATCCAACCTGAAAAACCAATTGCAAACAATCCAAATACGAACAGGGTAATCCATAGTTTCTTTTCTATTTTCATAGTTTCTCCCTACTATATAAAATAGCACTGTTCACTAAGTGCACAATGATCACCTTGTGCTGCAATTCTGTGCAAAATTTACCCGCACAGAATATTACCTGTAAACAATGACTCACAACTCATCAAAAGATATACATAGACAGCATATCAAACCCATTTAGCTTTTTCAAGGTTTTGACAGATTTTGTTAAAACCTTTTTATTTGAGGGCAAAAAAATATCTGACGGGGCAATTCTGCCCTGTGCCAGATATTTTCTTCGTTTCTGTCAGCTTATGTGTCTGCCGATTCTCCGGTAATCACGCTCATATTAATGTATGCGACTTCCCTTATGCAAATTTCTCATCCAGATATTCTTTCAGGATTCCCAGATTTTCATCACTGTACAGCTGATCTGCCGCATGCTTATAATTATGAAAAAGCTTAAATTCCACCTTATCTGTCCCAACAATTCTTGTAAGCAGTGCATTCAGTCTCTCAGACTGCAGATACGGAACATCTAAATCCGCATCACCATGCCAGATTAATATATCCGGGCTGTTTTCCTTCGTAAGATTTTTCTCAATATAATACAATGGACTATAGTTGTTTTTCTCATCCTCAGTAAGACTTTTACATCCTTGCGCATCCAATAAGATTCCACATCCTCGTAGCCGGTATCTTTAATTGCCCCCTGAAGCCACAGGCTGGCCGCCCAGCGGACAATTTTTGGAATCCTCAGCTCCCTGTAATCATCTTCCATAGTTCCGAATTCCATACAGCCGTAATAGTCCAGAATCACCTGAACTTCACTGGAAACAGGATGGTTCTTATCTTCTCCGATAAATGGAACACTATTAAATTCCTCATCATTAGAAGCGCCACAGATCACTGATAAATACCCCCCAGCTGACTCTCCCCAGATTGCGAAACGCTCCGGATCGTATCCATATTTCTCTGCATTTGCACGAAGAAAACGGATCGCTGATTTCACATCTTCCACTCCTGCCGGAAAGGCTGCTTCCTGGGCAAGACGATAGTTAACGGATGCACATGCATATCCATGATCGCGGAAATAGCGGTACATCAGCTGCGCCTGACGGGACTGGCTGTCATTGTATACGAAGCCGCCCCCATGTACCAATATGATCAACGGCATAGGTTCTTCACTGTCCGGCACATACAGATCCAGATAATCATTTTCGGAAGTCTCAGAATATGGCAGCTTCTCATAAGCTTTTCCACCATTCCATTTGGAAGAATCATCCAATTTCACTGATGGAGAGTACACATTATGAAAAACTACACGAACTGCTTCATGATTGTAACCGAGAATGCCAGCTACAACAGCGAAACAGATTCCACCTATAATAAAAACTTTTTTCTTCATTTTTTCAACCTCTTTTCCGCCTTAAATCATAGCCGGTCACTTCATTCACATGGAATTTCCACCACATAAAAC
>ENA-OQEX01000449-OQEX01000449.1-human-gut-metagenome-genome-assembly--contig:-NODE-449-length-22155-cov-14.031051_pt1 | contig 22155 bp, 22 predicted proteins | sample MGYA00242802_ERZ504649 | MGnify/ENA primary metagenome ERZ504649 (study PRJEB26092, sample SAMD00036194) | human gut metagenome | host: Homo sapiens | study: EMG produced TPA metagenomics assembly of...
CCCGCGCGACCACGCCGCGCCCGCGCTGTGCGTTCTCACCGTGCTGGGCCTGGCGCTCGTCACTTGGCTGCCGGCAAGCCCCATCGCCGATGCACTGGGCCTCATGCCGCTGCCGACGAGCTTCTTCGCGCTGCTCATCGGCATTGTCGCCGCCTACATCGCGCTCACCCAACTGGCCAAGCGCCGCTACATCGCCCGCCACGGCGAGCTGCTGTAACTTCACCGGCACCCTCGTCAAGGATGTTTGGGCCGCCGCGACCCGCCCCCGCTGGCCGCGGCGGCCCAAAACAGCTAAAAACGCCCCTCACCCCCGCTTTAATTTCTTTTGCAAGTTTTAACTTCTTTTGCTTTCTTTCACTTCTTTTAACAAGGCGCCCGGCGGGCATAAGTTGCTCGCCGGGGGTGTCGGTTCGACGAAGAGGCCTCAGCCGTAGCAACGGATTGCCCAGCGAGAGATTTCCCAAGTGCCAACTCAAACAGTACATGTTTAATCTGTTTCGTTAATTGAATTGCGTAAATATGGTTAACCAAAGAATTGATATTTGGTTAAATAGTAACTGTATATTTGGTTAAATGTACTGGTAAACAATGGTGATAATTATGCCAAAGAAGTACTACACTAGAATTATCGAAAATGAGCTTGACCAGCTGCTGGGTATATTCGGCGCCGTTCTCATCGAAGGACCGAAATGGTGCGGAAAGACGACCACGGCCGGGACCCGTGCGGCGTCCAGGCTCCTTCTCATGGACCCGTCCCGCAACTTCGAGAATCGCTTGCGTGCCGAGACTGACCCGGCTCTTGCCGTTTCCGGCGAGGTGCCGCGGCTGATTGACGAGTGGCAGGAGGTTCCGAAACTTTGGGACGCGGCGCGGTTTGAGTGCGACAACCGCGGCGGCGAGCCTGGCCAGTTCATATTTACGGGGTCGGCGACGCCGCGAGACGACGAACGGCCGATGCACAGTGGCGCTGGAAGGTTCGCTAAATTGCGCATGGATACCATGACGCTTTTCGAGCTTGGGAAATCCAGCGGCGCGGTTAAGCTGTCGGGCATTATTTCTGGCGAAAAGTTCAATGGCGCTTTCGGATCGCTGGATTCCGCCTCGATTGCCGAGTGCGTTGTCCGTGGCGGATGGCCCGCGGCGGTCGGTCGCGATGCGCTGGCTGCGTCGGCGATGGCGAAACGTTACATCGGCATAGTCGCCGAAGAAGATTTGTCTCGTGTCGACGGCTCTCGCCGCGATCCCGAAAAGGTCAAAGCCGTCATCGAATCGCTTGCGCGCAATGAATCCACTTTGGCGACACTCAAGACGCTCGTAGCCGATCTTGGCGGAGAGGTGTCGAGACAGACGGCGGCATCATATATATCCCTTCTCGCTCGGGTTAGTTTCGTTCGCGATATTCCCGCATGGAACCCCGCAATGAGATCTCCCGTGCACTTAAGAGAATCGAAGAAGCATCATCTCGCTGATCCGTCACTGGCGGCCGCTGCGCTCGGAGCGACTCCGGCGACATTGCTGCTAGATTTCAAGACGCTTGGGCTGCTTTTTGAATCGTTGGCCCTTCATGATTTGTGGGTTTATGCGCAGGCAAATGGAATGGGCCTCTATCACTATCACGATTCTCGCGATCTAGAAGTCGATGCAGTCATTGCGGCTCCCGGTGGAACGTGGATCCCGGTCGAAATCAAGCTCAGCTCCGCCCAAATCGAAGAGGCGTCTGACAGCCTTATTGCTGTCGAGAAGCGTATGGTTGCCGCCGGAAACAACCCGCCAGTTTCGAAAGTCGTAATCATCGGGTTTGGTTCGCAAGCCTATGTCACTGACCGCGGCGTCCAAGTTGTTCCGCTGGATGTGCTCGCGCCGTAGTGCAATTGCAAGTTTTTACTTCTTTTAACAAGGCACCCGACGGGCATAGCTGCTCGCCGGGCGCCTTGGTTAGGATGCTATTGCTGTTGAGAACGCCTAGGCCAAATCTTCGCCGTTGGTGGCGATAACCTTCTTGTACCAGTCAAAGCTCTTCTTCTTGGAACGCTTGAGGGTGCCGTTGCCGGCGTCGTCGCGGTCCACATAGATAAAGCCGTAGCGCTTGGACATCTCGCCCGTACCGGCCGAGACCAGGTCGATCGGGCCCCAGGTGGTGTAGCCCAGCAGGTCAACGCCGTCCTCGGTCACCGCATCGCGCATCGCGGCAATATGCTGACGCAGGAAGTCGATACGGTAGTCGTCGTTGATAGAACCATCCTCCTCGACAACATCCCTGGCACCCAGACCGTTCTCAACCACAAACAGCGGCTTCTGATAACGGTCGTACAGGTCATTAAGGGTGATGCGGAAGCCCAGCGGATCGATGGCCCAGCCCCACTGGCTCTCCTGCAGGTAGGGGTTCTTGGCGCCGGCGAAGGCGTTGCCCTGGGTGCGCTTGACATCGGGGTTGTCGGCACCGGCAGAGCAACGGGTGCTGTAGTAACTAAAGCTGATGAAGTCGACGGTGTTGGCAGCCAGGACCTCGCGGTCCTCGTCGGTCATGCCCACATCGATGCCCAGGCGCTCGAGTTTCTTGACGGCATAGGCCGGGTAGTAACCGCGGCTCTGGACGTCGACGAAGAAGTAATTGTCCTGGTTGTCAAGCTGAGCCTGGCGTACATCGCCCGGACGGCATCTGTAGGGATAGTAGGTGCCCGCGGCGAGCATGCAGCCGATCTTGACCTCGGGGTCGATCTCGTGGGCGATCTTGGTTGCCCAAGCGCTGGCGACGAGCTCGTTGTGGGCGGCCAGGTACTCGACGGCTTCCTTGTTCTCGCCCTCCTCAAAGACCAGGCCGGCACCCATAAACGGCAGGTGAAGGATCATGTTGATCTCGTTGAAGGTGAGCCAGTACTTCACCAGGCCTTGTAGCGGGTGAAGATCGTGGTCGCGAGGTTCTTGTAGAAGTCGATGAGCTTGCGGTTGCGCCAGCCGCCGTACTCCTTGATGAGGTGGACGGGGCAGTCGAAGTGCGTGATGGTCACGAGCGGCTCGATGCCGTGCGCCTGGCACTCGCGGAACACGTCCTCGTAAAAGGCCAGGCCGGCCTCGTTGGGCTCGGCCTCGTCACCGTTGGGGAAGATACGGGTCCAGGCCAGGCTCACGCGGAAGGTCTTAAAGCCCATCTCGGCAAAGAGGGCAATGTCCTCCTTGTAGTGATGGTAGAAATCGATGCCGGTCTGCGCGGGATAGTAATAGCCGTCCTCGAAGTCGAGCATCTTGCGCTGGCCGGAGACCACCGCGTAACGCTCCGGGCCGTGCGGCGCCACATCCACGTTGGCCAGGCCGCGACCGTCAACGTTGTACGCGCCCTCGCACTGGTTGGCAGCCGTCGCGCCGCCCCACAGGAAGTCATTACGGAAAGCCATGCATCGATCCTTTCACACGCTGTTTGTCGTGGCTTCAGTATCCCCGTAAGCAGCGCGCCACTCAACGGCAACGGCGCAGGTCGGCACTTCTTTTCGCGCACAGACGCCCGGCAGCCGCCCCCGTCTGACACTTTTTGATACCTGCCCGCCCAAACCGCCAACCACCACAAAGGGGACAGGCACCTTTGCGGCGGATTGGGCCCGGTTTGTCTCGATCTGTAACAGTTAGGCAGCCAAAACCGGGCCTGGTGTTACAGATCGAGATTGTTCGTTCTATCCCCTACAATTTGTCTCGATCTGTAACAGGTAGAGAGATTTAGCCCGATAGATGTTACAGATTGAGACGGAAGATTCTAATCGCAGGCGATGTCGAGGTTTTTGCCGATGAGGCTACGTAGCCGCCTTCGGCTGCCTTGGGGCTGTCGGCGTGGCAGAGAACCCACTTGTCGGCCTTCCAGTAGCAGTAGCTGTCACCGGCGGCAGGCATGTCGGCTGCAGCTCGGGGCGCGGGCCGTTGGTGCCCGCCGGCAGCGCCACCATCACCTGGAAGCCGCCGTCGTCGACCATGCACGGCGTGTAGTGGAGAGTGGTGTTGAAGACTTCGACGACCGTACCCGCCGGCACGCGGAACGCCTTGACGCACGCGGTGTCGAGCTTGCCGTCCTCGATCTCCCAACGATACGCCACGAGCAGGATAAAGTCGCGGGCGCCCAGGTTAAACTCGCTGGCGCGATGATACTCCAGGCAGTTGAGACGCGTGTTGTGGCCGTTGCACCAACCGAGCTGGAAGGGACGGCCGCCAAACATGAGAAAGCCCAGTTTATCGGCATCCTTGACGCCCTCGAGCTCCGGCGCACTTGCTACGTATTTGCTGCCCTCGGGAATGGGTGTGGCAGAGAGCGCCTCGAGCACGGGCGACGTGAGCTCAGACGGAACGTCATCCCAAACGTTGCCATAGGATTTGAATTCGGAATCGTTGACAGAGTAGATATGCATGTTCACTCCTGTTCGTAAATGTGACTATACGAACATTCTAGAACAAACATGAGCGATTTTGAACGCTCGTCCCGACCAATCAACAAAAAGGCGCCCCCGCATAAGCGAAGGCGCCCAATGCGCGCGTTTTGGGCGATAAAGCCTTACGCCTGCTGATAGTGCAGGTGCTTCTCGTCGATATCGGCCAGGTCGCGGTTGAGGTAACGGCGCGCGAGCCAGTTCGCCATGGGAAGGTTCTGGTCCAGGTAGTTACCGCACTCCTCGGGAGCGGCACCGGGGACATCGCCCTCAAAGCCGGCGACAAACTCGAACAGCTCACGCACGAGTGGCAGAATCTCTTCACTCGTCAGCTCACCAAAAACGACGAGGTAAAAGCCCGTACGGCAGCCCATGGGCCCAAAGTAGACAATGCGGCTCGACCACTCGGCATGATTGCGGAGGAACGTCGCGCCAGGTGCTCGATGGTGTGGCACTCGGCCGTGTTCATGACCGGCTCTTTGTTGGGCGTGGTCAGGCGTAGGTCAAAGGTGGTGACGGCGGCACCGGTCGCCGGATCGCGGTCGATGCGGCTCACATACACGCCGGGCTCAAGCAGCAGATGATCAACGGAAAAGCTGGCGATGCGCTCCATGGCAGATCCTCTCGATAGTCAAATTGGGACGGGGCTCTTTTAGCTGATTCGAATGGTCGCACTAATCATACCAGTCAAAAAAGCCCGTCCCAAAAAGACAACTTAGCCAAGGACACGGGCCATACGCGTCTTGAACTCGGACAGGAAGCGCGGAGCATCCACGGTCAGTGCCACAAGCGCGCTCTTGTCCGGATCGGACAGGCGGCGCTCATCGCAGATGGTGCGGCCGCGATACTCGCCGAGCAGGTCGACGCGCAGGTTACAGCCGAGCGCGCCCACGAGCGTGGGGTCAATCGCCACGGCGACGGCAAGCGGATCGTGCAGCGCGCAGCCACCAAGGTAGGGGGCGTTCATCTCGTACGAGCCAATATAGTGCTCCACCATGCTCGCAAACGCGCAACCGGCCATGGTGCCCGAGCCCGTCCAGCCGGCAATGTCGCGACGCGTGAGCACCACGCGATGCGTCACGTCCAGGCCCACCATGGTGAGCTTGCGGCCCGAACGCAGCACGGCGTCGGCCGCCTCGGGATCACTTGCCATGTTGGCCTCGGCGCCCGCGCTCACGTTGCCGGGCACGGTCAGGGCGCCGCCCATAACCACCACGCGGCCGATAGACATCACCGCTGCCGCATCGCGCTCCAGGCGAGCGCCAGATTGGAGAGCGGGCCGGTCGCCACATAGACCAGGTCGGGGCCATAGGTGCGCGCGGCATCGATCAGATAATCGACCGCAGCGTTGCCGTCGGCCGACGTTGCCCCCACCGGCTCATAGGGCGACGCGGGCACGCTCGCACCGCCGATGCCGTTCTTGCCGTGGATGAGCGTGGTTGACGCCGGCGGCGTATAGGCTCGGTCGCCTTAATGGGGCGGTCGGCACCCAGATACACCGGCACCTCGGGACGACCCAACAGGTCAAGCACCGCCAAGCAGTTATGCGCCGACTGGTCGACGCGCACGTTGCCAAAACACGTGGTTATGCCGACGAGCTCCACCTCGGGGCTCGCAACGGCATAGGCGAGCGCCATAGCGTCGTCCACACCCATATCCAGATCAAGGATCAGCTTCTTGGTTGCCATTGTTCTACTCCGCTTCTCCGTCTTTATCGTTTAACCAAACCAATGTTCAACTTCGGCACGCGTGGGAATCGATTGCTGAGCACCCAAGCGCGACACCGTCACCGCCGAGGCGCGAGCGCCCGCGGCCATGCACTCAAAGAGCGGCAGGCCCTCCAGACGGGTAGCTGCAAGTGCGCCGATAAACGTATCGCCGGCCGCCGTGGTGTCGACCACCGAGCTCGAAAGCGCCGGCATGCGCAGCGGCTCACCGTCATCGCCGAGCGTAACCGATCCGGCGCCGCCCAACGTGATGACCGCAGCTCCGGCACCCTTGGCGCGCAGGCCATTAAGCGCTTCGGCACAACTCGCGTCATCTGCGGGCAGAATGCCCGTCAGTGCCTGGCATTCGGTCTCGTTGGGACAGACGAGGTCGACTGCGGGCCACGCACCCGCCGGCAACTCACAGGCAGGCGCCGGATTAAAGACCGTATAGAACCCCAGCTCGTGAGCGCAGGCAAGCGCCTCGGCCGTCGCCATCAGATCGCATTCGCCCTGGGCGATAAAGACGCTGCCGGCCGCGGGGGCGAGCCCACAGGCATCGCGGTCGAGCTCATCGGCCACCAGATAGCGCAGCGCACAGGCCACATCATCGCCCGTAAGCGCATGGTTGGCGCCCGGAGACAGCACGATGCGGTTATCGCTCTCGCAGCGGATGATGGTCGCCGTGCCCGTCTCCACGTCGTCGCGCCGCGCCACGAACTCAACGCCCACGCCGGCATCCTGAAGTCCCGCCACCAGCGCATCGCCAAACGCATCGCGCCCGACCGCGCCGATCATGCACGTGCGCGCGCCCATGCGCGCAGCTGCCACGGCCTGGTTGGCGCCTTTGCCGCCAGCGTTGGTGATAAACCCGCTGCCGCCGACGGTCTCGCCCGCACGTGGCATGCGCTCGCACGCCACCGAAAGGTCCATGTTCATACTGCCGAACACCGCAACGATGCCGTTATCTGCCATGGAAACCTCCTCGTCTGCGGGCTTTGCACCCACCGTCGACCGTCGATTGTGCGCCTTCGCACCCCCTATAACTTTAGTTCACTTTGATGTGGACGCGCGCTTGAGGTTGCGCCAGCAGCAAGCATTCACAGGAGCAGGCGGCTACAATGAATATGTGCTGACTATTCTCGTCATTGGATGATTTTTTATGGAACAACTCCCGCAATCGAGCTCACGCGGCCGACGCCGCACGGCCCAGGCGCAGACTCCGCACGAACGTCCGCAGGGCAAACCCCGCACCAACGAGACACACCGTGGCGCGGACTCACGTCGTACGCCCGCGTCCTCCAGCAAGTCCGCGCACGCCAGCGCCAACGACGGTGTCTGCTCACCGGCTGCCGACCATCAGACGCCCGCTCGCCCCAAGTCCCGTTATATCCCCGCCCTCGATGGCCTACGCACACTCGCCGTTGTCGCGGTGGTGCTCTACCACCTCAACCTCACCTGGGCGCAGGGCGGCTTGCTCGGCGTCACGATTTTCTTTGTGCTTTCGGGCTATCTGATCACGCGCCTGCTGCTCAACGAAGTAGCCAAGACCGGCCGCATCGACCTCAAGAGCTTCTGGATCCGCCGCATTCGCCGCCTATTCCCCGCCGTGGTAACCGTTGTGGTGGTGACTTGCGCGTTGTGCACCATTTTCAACCACGTGATGCTCACCAAGATGCGCCCCGATATCCTGCCGTCGCTGCTATTCTTCAACAACTGGTGGCAGATTGCGCAGGATATTTCGTACTTCAATGCTCTGGGCGACCCCTCGCCGCTCACGCACTTCTGGTCGCTCGCCATCGAAGAGCAGTTCTATTTGATTTGGCCACCGCTGCTGTTTGCCATGGTGTCCATGCATGTGAGCAAACCCAACACGCGCCGTGTGGTCCTAGGGCTCGCAGCGGTATCCGCCCTTGCCATGATGGTGCTCTACAACCCTGCCGCCGACCCCAGCCGCGTGTACTACGGCACGGATACCCGCGTGTTCTCGCTGCTGTTGGGTGCATGGATGGCATTTATCCCCGACCGCGACCTGGCGCCGGTTCGCCTTGCCCATCGCCTGGGACTCGACCGCCTAGTGAGCGCTGCCAAGCGCGGTAAGCTCGACAAGAACGCCAAGGGTGGGCATGGCGAGCAGACCGATTCCGCAGCCGAGACCGCCCCAGCTCAGCCGAGTGCGCTCACACGCTTTTGGTCCTCACCTGCGTCCATCGACGTGCTGGGCGTTGTGGGCCTGGTCGGCCTTGCGGCTATGGTCGCGCTCACCAACGGCTACACCGCTTTCCAATATCGCGGAGGCACGCTGCTGTGCTCCATCCTCACGCTCATGGTCATCGCCGCCTGCGTACAGCCCCAGAGCTTGGTCGCGCGCGCTCTTGCCGCCGAGCCGCTCGTGTGGGTCGGCAAGCGCTCGTACAGTATCTATCTGTGGCACTATCCGCTGCTGCTGCTTATGAACCGGTCGCCAACATCAACGATACGCCCTGGTGGCAGTACATCTTGCAGGTACTTGTGGTGGTCGCCGTGGCAGAGTGCTGCTATCGCTTTATCGAGACTCCGTTTAGGAAAGGCGCCTTTGGGCGCACCGTTTCCGAGTTCCGCGACGGAACCGCCACGCCCGCAAGCTGGGTGCGTGCGCATATTCCCGTGTGCGCCACTTGCGGCGTCGTGCTGATCATTGCCCTAGGAGCCTCATCTTTGTGCCGGAGACCTCCGCGTTAAGTGGTGAAGGTGCCGAAATCCTCAACAAAGAAGCCAAGAATACCGCACCCAAAGACCAGCAGGCAGCCGACGACACCGACAAGGACAACGACGGCTTCCCCGACGGATCCTACGACCTGCTGATGATCGGCGACTCCGTGTCGCTGCGCGCCGTCGATTCCTTTGACGGCGTGTTCCCCCACAGTCACATCGATGCCGAAAAGGGCCGCCAGTTCGATGCAGGCCGCGCAACATTTGAGGGCTATCTCCAACAGAACTTGCCGGCAAGGTCGTGGTCTTTGCACTGGGCACCAATGGTCTGGTAACTGATGACCAGATCGATGCCATCATGGCCGATGCCGGCGACAAGCGTATCGTCGCGTTTGTGAACACACGCAGTCCGCAGCCGTGGGTGGGTTCCACCAACCAGGCTATCGCAAATGCCGCCACGCGCTACAAGAACGTGCGCGTTATCGACTGGTACGGATACAGCGCCAATCGCAACGACCTGTTCGACGGCGACGGCACGCACCTGTCGACTACCGGCGTGACCGAGTACCTCAATCTCATCCACGATGCAGTCAAGAAAGACCTGCCCGTGCACCCCGAGGACCACGTTAACGATCCGCAACCGGCAGCCGTCAAGTCCGCCGGCGACGCGCTCGTCAACGCTCTCGCCTACAAGCCGCACAAGCTCGGCGGCGACAAGTAACGCGCAGCCAAATCTGCTTACACCCGCAGGGGCGTCGGCCACGGCCGACGCCCCTGCGGCAGTTAGGGACGCTCCTTATGTGCCGGCACTTAGGGACACTCCTGACACAGCCGAGGAACGCCCTCCTTGTAACCGAATTCTGGACGCCTCGCCGCCCCGAGCGTTGTTTCCAAGCCCCAAAATCGCTCTTTTCGAGCCGGCTCCAAGAGGTCGTGGGCAAAAAGGGCAAATATGAGTACTGTTACCATTTTAGTAGCAGGCAAAACCACCCAAAATGACGACCGAGCGACCCCTACAACCCCCGAAAGCAGCCAATCTGACTGGTTTATGGCGTATTGAAGCCAATTTTAATGAACATATTATATGTTATGTTCATTATCTTTTTGAATGTAAATGCTATTCGCTTAGCAGCAGTACTCATATTTGGCATTTTTGCCCACTGCCATATAACTAACACCCTATAGCAGGCAAAAAACAGGCCGCAGCCCATCGCTGCGGCCTGTTCGGAAGCAAAAGCAGTCGTTAAGCGCTGTAGCCCATCGCTTGCAGGACAAACATGACAACCGTCAGCACCGTAATCACGCCAATGGTCGCCCACGTGAGTACATTCCACACGCGGCCGTTACGGTTGCCGCCCATAATATGGCGATCGGCAGCGATAACCACCTGGAACACCAGCACTACGGGCAGCAGCACACCGTTAATGACCTGCGAGGTCATCATAATCTGGAACAGGTCGACGCCGGGCATAAGCACCAGCACGGCAGAGATGCCAATGATGGCCGTAATGATGCCGCGATAGACCGGAGCCTCGTCCCAGCTGCGGTCGGCGCCGCGCTCCCAGCCAAATGCCTCGCAGATAGCGCTCGACGTAACGCCCGGCAGCACGCAAGCGGCCAAAAAGCTCGCCGCGACCAGACCCGAGGCGAACAGCACCGTGGACCACTGACCGGCGATGGGCTCCAGCGCGCGGGCCGCATCGGCAGCGTCGCTAATCTGGACGCCCGCCGGAAACAATACTGTACCGGTCGTGATGATGATAAAGCCGGCGATGATGTCGGCGGTAATTGAACCGCTCACGGTATCGATGCGCTGCAACACGATATCGTCCTCGCCCGCATTCTTATCGACCACGTTGTTCTGCGCCAAAAAATCATCCACGGCGCAATGGTGGTGCCGATCGTGGCAACTACCAGCGACACGTAGCTGGGGTCGTTTTGAATATTGGGTACGACCAAGTCGACCGCGACCTCGCCCCAGTTGGGGCCGGCCATAAAGGCGGCAACGATATAGGTCACGAACACGCAGCTCACCAGCAGTAAAATCTTCTCGATGCGCTGGAAACTGCCCGACATGGTAAGCATCCAAACCAGCAGGGCCACCAATGGCACCGAAATACTCGCCGGCACCCCAAACAGGGCCAGGCCGCTCGCGATACCCGCAAACTCCGAAATGGTCACGGCTGTATTGGCGATCAGCAGCGCCGCCATGGCCAGCACGCTCCTGCGCACGCCAAAGCGCTCGCGAATGAGCGACGCCAGGCCCTTGCCCGTGACGCAGCCGCAACGCGCCGCAGTCTCCTGCGTCACGATGAGCAGCACGGTCATGACGGGAAGCATCCAGAGCATCTTGTAGCCATAGCTGGCGCCGGCGCTGGAATACGTGGCGATGCCGCCGGCGTCATTACCCGAAAGCGCCGCCAACAGACCGGGGCCCATGGCGCCAAAGATGGCCGCAATGGTCAGCTTTTGTTTGGTGCTCGCCTTTTGCTTCGTGTTTTGCACGCGACCACCTAACCCATGACTGACATGGTGAGCAGCACCGCGGCGACGCAGTACGCCACGCACGAGATCATGACGGCAATGACGTTCATGGCGGTGCCCGACGTGTTGAGATCGTGCTCGTCGCGCCAGAACAGCACCATCAGATAAATCACGGCACTCATGTTGCCAACCAGGCAAATGACGGCAGCGATATTAAAGCAGCCGGTAAAGAGTTGTTCCTCAAACATAGGGGCACCGGGGAACGCGGCGGTACGCACCAGTTGCGCGCACAGATAGGTCACGAGCGACAAAATCAGGCCCATACCGGTGCTCTGGAAGAAGAATCCCAGGTAGGGCTTAGGCTCGTCGTCGTGGCCGTCGTATTCCAGGAAGTAGTTCTTGACGAACGACACCATACGCGAGGCAGCCAGCAGCACGAGCGGCATGGCGCACATGGGGAACACCACCAGATGCGCGGAGCCCCCTGCCGTCCCCAGCACCGTTGCCATGATGCACGAGGCGATGCCCCACACGACAACCCAGTACTGGCGATGCACAAACCAGCTGAGCACATTCGTCGAGTCGTCGGACGCGCTATCGCCCGAGCCGACGCCCGCGATCTGCAGGTCCTCCTGGTGTTCCTCGGCGATAACGTCCATGGCGTCGTCGAAGGTCACGATGCCAAGGATGTGACGGTTCTCGTCGCAAACGGGGATGGCGACCAGGTCGTACTTGGTCATCTCGTCCGTTACGTCTTCCTGGTCATCGTCGGGCGACACATAAACCAGGTCGCGATAGGCCAGCTGGCCCAGCGTGGCGTCGCGGTCGGCCACGATCAACGTGCGCAGCGAAAGGACGCCGGTGAGCATGCCGCTCGGGTCCTCGGTATAGACGTAGTAGACGCTCTCGAAGTCCTCGTCGAGCTTGCGGATCGCCTCGATGGCGTCACCGACCGTCGCCGTGGCGGGCAGGGAGACAAACTCCGAGGTCATGATGCGACCGGCAGTGTTGTCCTCATAGCCCAACAGGTTACGAATCGCCTTCTCCTCCTGAACGCCCATCAGGCGCAGAAGCTTCTCGGCCTTCTCGTAATCGAGTTCGTCGATCAGGTCAGCGGCGTCGTCCGGATCCATCATGGCCAGCATCGACGATGCATCGGTGTCGGACAGGCCCTCGAGCATCTCGGTCATAAGTTCGTCGTCATCGAACTCCGAGATGGCCTCGGCGGCCTGGGCGGTGTCGAGCTGCGCGAACACCTGCGCACGCAGGCGCGGGTCGAGCTGCTCGATAATGTCGGCGATGTCAGCAGGGTGCAGCTCGCCGAGCGTCTTGTGCGACACCGAAAGCTGGATGTTCTTAGTCGAACGGTCGAGCAGGTCCATGTAGGACCAGGCGATGATGTCCTCGCCGAGCGGTTTGCCCAGGTGCTTCATAAAGCTCTCGACGACATGCTCGAGGGCGGGGCTGATCGCGCGCAGCAGACCACGGGCGCCAACTTCGGCACCCAGCAGACGCAGCTGATTTTCGCCCGACATGGAAAACTTGATGTCGTTTACGCGCACGACCTTCATGCCCTGCGTGTCGACAATCTGCTTGTTGAGCACGTCGCGCGCGAGCAAGAGTTCGGTCGGCTGCAGGTACGAAAAACGGATTTCGGTGGCCGGCGACTTAAGGTGTACGCCCGTCTCGTCGATACGGTCGACCCATTTGCGCCAGCTGATCATAAACGGCGTCTTGCCGGGTCCGCGGAACGCGAGCGACGTCACGTGCGGAAAAACTTCGCCGGTAGCAATGCCAAAATCATTCACAACGCCGAGCTTTTCGCCATCGACGTCCAAGACCGGCAGTTTGAGCATCTCACTCAGATAATTCACTGGTGCTCCCCATCATTATCCCTTCGAACTGCGGCCATGCCGGCACGCCGTCCGTGGACTATTAGATATGTATACGCATGCGCGGGCGGCACGCCGCTCGGCGCTCACACCCCGTACATGCGCAAGAAGCACCTGCATGGGGTCATCGACTGTATGGTCGAGGTTTGGATTTCACCTGCAACCTTTCTCTTGACCCTTGTTATCCGCAGTAACTATAGCATCAGCATCGCGCCGTGGCGCCAAATTTATGCTCCAAACATCGCAGGCATACCAAACGCTGACGCAACCGTGACATAGTCATTGGGGACGTTCTTACATGACTAGTCTGTGGTGTCGTCATCTTCGGCGAGCTGGGGGAACACGGCGTTTTTGGGCATGGCGGCCTTCGTCAGCGAGGTGAGCTTTTTGCTCAGCGATGTATCCGTCTTGACCAGATCGCTCAATGTCACGATTTTGTAGCCGTCGGCAATAAGCCCGTCGATAATCTGCGGCAGCGCCTCGAGCGTCTGCTCGGCGCATTCATCGTTATCGGTCAGCAACACAATGTTGCCCGGCGTCACCGAATCGAGCACCGTCGAGACCTGCTCGTCGGCACCGTTGAGCAGCCAGTCGCCCGAATCGATATTCCACGAGACCACGGCAGACACAAGGTCCATCGCATCAATCCAGTTTTGCTCGTCAAAGGCTGCGTAGGGAGCACGCAAAAGCATCGTCGACGTTCCGGTCGCGGACTTGATCGCCTCGGTGCCCTTCGAAACCTGTTCGCGCACCGCATCGCGATCCTTGCCCTTGAGCGATTCGTCGCTGTAACTGTTGGAGCCGACCTCGCAGCCGGCATCGACAATCGCCTTGGCCGTGGCGGGCGAGGCCTCCGCCGCATCGCCCGACAGGAAGAACGTCGCGGTGACGCCCTCTTCCTTGAGCACCTGCAAGATCTGCTTGGTCGCTCCGCTCGGGCCCTCATCAAACGTCAGCGCCACGTACTTTTCGTTGCCCTTGGGCGCCACGCTCGCGCACTCGACCACGCAATCGGTGGCGGGCACGACCTCGCCGCGGTCCTGCGTCTTACCCGACTGCTCGCCGACCCACACCTCGGAGCGACCTTGGATGCCCCACGTCTTGACGTACTCGATAGCACCCGTGCCCTCGACCTTGAGCTTGGGCTCGATAACCGTCGCCTGGACCTCATGCTTCTCATACGTGTCGCGGCCGTCTTTGACCGTCACCTTCTCGCCGCCCGTAAGCTCGCGGCTTTTCCACTTGCCCTGTTTTATGCGCTTGCCGTCCACCTTAACCGACAGCTTTTCGCCGCCATGGCGAGTAAGCACGCTGTCGTCAACGGCCAGCAAGTCCCCGGCGTCGTAGGTATCGGTCAGCTCCTGGTCGTCGATGAGATTTTGCAGCGTAGAGCCGACGCGCACCGCAGTCTCCTGGCCGTTAAGGACGACAACCACGCTGCGGTTGACGTAGCCCACGACGCAGCGATGAACAGCACGAGTGCGCAGCCCACGGCGATGAGCGCATAGGGCAGGCGAGACGGACGACGGGGCGTGCGGCTGTTTCCGATGCGAGCGCTGCGGTCGCTAAAGCCGCGGCTATGGTTGAGATACATCGCGCCGGGCTTACGGTGACGCTTGCGCTGACCGCTGGGCAGCTGCCCCAGGTCGCGGCGCGCCGTCGGACGCGCACCCGAGCGCCCGTTTAAGTTGGATCCGTTTTGGCGCATGTGCCCTCCCCCATAAACGCAGCAAGCCGGAGCAACAGGTCTCCGGCTTGCCTCCCATCAATTGGTACGTCGCTATTTGCTAGCTTTTGACGAGCCCCCGCTCGCCTTTTGATATTCGTCCTTAAAGGCCTTGAACATACCGCGCGTCTTGCCGAGCTGCTTGCCCAGCGCGCGACTGCCCTTGTCCACGGCGACCGAACCCTTGTCATCGAGCACCTTAGCGCCCTTCTTGACCTTATCGCCCACCACGACGCTTGCCTCGGCAGCCTTTGCGGCGGCGCCGCCCGAATACCCGAGCGACTTGACCTCGTCCGAAACGATCATCGCGCCGTCCGCATAGCCGCGCAGCATCGTCGGCGGCATCTGCGTGTCGCCCACCAGCACACTCGAGGCAGTGCCGGCGGTCACGTAGAACGTCTGCACGATGCCCGAACGCGGCTTGAACTCCACATCCGAGCAATAGCCCACGACATCGCCCGACTCCGTGCGCACGTCCATGCCAACCCAGATAATGCAATCGTCCAGGTTGATGTCGAGGCGCTTGGCCGCAGCGGCATCGTAGGTGCCTTGACGTCGTCAACCGCGATGGCGCCCTCGTAGACGCCAATGGCATCGAGCGCCACAAATCGGTCGGGGCGCTCGATCATGCCCGCGATATCGGACTGGCGCACCATAAAGCCCACCACGCGCGTACCGCCCGGGGTAAAGACCGGAAAGTGAATCTTGCCGAGCTTTTTAGGGCTGCGCGGCGTGCCGTCTTTTTTGGTGCGCTTATCCTCGGTAGCTTGCGATAGATCTTGGCGCCGACAAAATCCCCGGCGCGCATTATGCCTCGGTCGAAGGCTCCGCGGCCTCGGCGTCGGCCTCGACGGCGTTCTCGACCATGACGTCGGCGGCAGGCGTCACGTTGCCACCCGAAATGGCGTCGTTGAGCTGCTCGCGCAGCTGGTCCATGCGCTCGCGGGCCAGGTCGACCTTGGCGCGCAGGTCGTCGGTCTTGGCGTCGACCATCGGGCCAAAGTCATTCACCGCAGCACGGGCCTCCTCGGCGCTGTGCTCGTAGGTGTCGCGCATATTGTCCCAGGCGTCGTTGGCGATATCGGCAGCCATGGCGCGGGTCTCGGCGCCCGAGCGCGGGGCCAGAGCAACACCGATAATAGCGCCGGCAGCGGCACCAAAAAGTGCGCCGGAGACAAAGCTGAAAGTCTTACCCATGATCATTCCTCTCCTGCGGGCACGTCGGTGCCCACCGTTTGAATGCTGTCCATTATACCCGCAGCGCATCACTTGCCGCTCCGCTCATCTGCGTACGGCAAAGGCGCAGGTACGTGATGGTGATAAACGCGTAGGCCTACTCCTGAGCATAGCCGGCATGGCCACCGTGGCACCCGGGTCCTCGCCGGCGCCGTCCACGAGTGGCAGGCCGCCCTCATGCGCAGGTCCTGCCGGAACCGTCGCCGCACCGCCAAAGACGGCAGCGGAGGCCTCGTGGTTCTCGGCAACCGCGCCCTCGGTATCAATCGCCACCTGGGGCTCGTCGTCAAAGTTGGGGACGCCCTGGGGCTCGGTGGGAACGGGCTCGGCGGTCGCATCGGCAACGGGCTCGGCGTCGACCGGCACATCGCCCTCGTCAGCGCCCTCGTCCTCGGCAGCATCTTCGCCGTTCGCAGCAGCGACGGCCTCGTGAGGATCCTTGCCCTCGGCCTCGGCGCGCATGCCCAGCACCAGGTTGCGCAGGCCCGCGACCGTGCTTCCACGTCGGGGGCAGGCTGGTCGGCGTGCAGGTACGCCCAGTCCATCATAAAGGTGGCCGACGACAGCGCACCGATGGCCAGTGCGTCGTCGGGACACGAAAGCTCGACCTCAAAGACACGCTCGTCATGCTCGCTTACGCGCGTGCGGCCGCACGAGATGCTACCGGCAAGACCGGTCTCGTTCATGAGCTCGACCGTCACGTGCTCCAGCAGGTGGCAGAGCTCGGTCTGACCCATGCAGTCCTGGAACTCGCGGCCGGAATCGCCCAGGCACAGGTGCTTGGCAATCGCCGGTACCAGGTAGTACACGCGCGCCGTGGCCTCGATGTCCTCCGAGGTCATGAGCGGCATGCCGGGGTTCACCAGCACATGCGCACAGATCTTGTCCTCGCTGACGGTGACCTTAAGGATGTTGAACAGGCCTGCCATAACTCTCCCTACTCTTCCTTGTCCTACTCGTCGCCATCGTGCGGATCCACAGAGCCCGCACCCGACGCCGCCGGCTTCTCTGCCGAAGACTCGGAATCCTTCTTATCGGTTTCGGCCGGAGCGATCACGCGAATGAGCGAGATGCGCTGGCCACGCATCGACTGCACTTTAAACTTGTACCCCGCGACCTCAAACACCTCTCCGATGTCGGGCACCGAGTCGCAAAGCTCCAAAATCCAGCCGGCGATGGTCTCATAATCATCGCTTTCCTCGAGCGGCCAACCAAGCTCAATCGCGTCATCGCACGAAAAACGCCCATCGACGAGCCACTCGCGGCGCGAAAGGCGCGTGAGGTACTTGTTGTCGGGGTCGAACTCGTCCTCGATCTCGCCCACGATCTCCTCGACGATGTCCTCGATGGTGATGATGCCGGCCGTGCCGCCGTACTCATCCACGACGACCACGATCTGGTCGTGCGAGGTCTGCATCTCGGACAGCAGCGGCAGGATGTCCTTGGTGTCGGGCACAAAGGTGGCGTCGCGCAAAAAGCCGGCGATGGGCTGGTCGCCCTTGCCATCGAGCGCGGGCTGGATCAGGTCCTTGATGTGCGCGATGCCCGCGACGTTGTCGGGGTCCTCGTGATAGACGGGGATGCGGCTGAAGCCGGTCTGGCGCATGGTGGACAACACGTCGGCGACCGTCTCGTCGTCCTCGCACATGGTGGTGTCCACGCGCGGCACCATGACCTCGCGGGCAACGGTGTCGCCCAGGTCGAAGATCTCGTGGATCATGCGCTTTTCCTCGTCGAGCAGGTCGTCCTGCTCCGAGACCATGTACTTGATCTCTTCCTCCGAGACGTTCTGACGGTCGTCGGCACTCTTGATACGCAAGATGCGGGCCAGGCCATCGGAGCAAGCGCCAGTCAGCCACACGAGCGGACGGGCGATCTTTTGGAATACGGAGAGCGGTCCCACGACCTGCTTGGATACGCCCTCGGCGTTAGCAAGGCCGATGCGCTTGGGCACGAGCTCGCCGATCACGATGGACACAAAGGCGACGGCGACGGTGATGATGACCGGCGCCAGGCCGCGCGCGATGGCGGAGAGCGGCGCGATGCCAAAGCTCATGAGCACGTGGCGAGCGGGTCGGACAGGCTCGTCGAGGCAACGGCGGACGAGGCGAAGCCCACGAGCGTGATGGCGACCTGGATGGTGGCGAGCAGCTGGTCGGAGTCGGCAGCCAGCTTAATGGCACGCTCGGCGCGCTTGTCGCCTTCCTCGGCCTCATGCTCCAGCACGGCGCGCTTGGCCGTGGTGAGCGCCATCTCGGACATAGAGAAGTAGCCGTTGATGAGGGTCAAAACGAGGGTAGTGATAAGGGAGATGGTTATGTCCATCGGGAGTTTCTCGAACCTCCAAGATTCGGGACGTTGGGTAGTAAGCGTAGGTGACGGATAGGGCAATTGCGCCCGACGGCCGCTTGGATAGGTCCGCGGGCACAGACGCGATCGCTAGATTACGAAGAGAATCACCGCCATGAACTGGAAGATGCTGCCGGCGAGCACCCATAAGTGGAAAACACTGTGCAGATAGCGCACGTTTTTGGCGATGTAGAACGGCACGCCCACGGTGTAGCACACGCCGCCGACAGCGAGCAGGGCAAGCGCCACGGGGTTGAGCAGCGACACGAGCTCGGGCAGCTTAAAGACGACGAGCCAGCCCATCAGCAGATAGACCAGGCCGCTTACCCAGTGTGGTTGACGCTCGCGCATAAAGCACTCGAGGGCAATGCCGATAATGGCGATGGCCCACACGGCAAAGAACAGTGCAGCGCCACCGTCGTTTGCGAGCGTGATGAGGCAAAACGGCGTATAGCTGCCGGCAATAAGCAGGTAGATGCAGCTGTGGTCGATGATGCGAAACACGCGCTTGGCGCGAGCGGGCTGAATCGCGTGATAGAGCGTGGAGGCCAAGTATTCGAGGATGATACTGACGCCATAGACAATCGCCGCGGCCATGTGGGCCGGGCCGCCGCCGCGCAGGGCAGCAAATACGATCAGGAGCACCAGGCCCGCAATGCCCAGCAGGCAGCCGACACCATGGGTGACGGAGTTCATGATCTCCTCGCCCACCGTGTAGTGCGGAACGGCCGCGGTCTTGGGTCGCGGCTTAGAACTGTCGCTCGAATCGGACATGCCGGTTACATCCTCCAATGTAAAGAGTTCTCAACACTATATCAAAGCGTCTGGGTACGTGCGAAATTTGCACCATACGTGTCCCTTTGTTTACCCATTCTTTGCTTGTTGACGCATCAACGGCGAACATCCATAATGCGCTTGTTTTAAATGTTGATGTATTAACATCTATAAGGAGAACCGTAAATGCCTCAAAGCGCACACCCCCATCGGAAACTCAAGATAGCCGGCGTTGTTGCGTTGGTGCTCGTCGTCGCGCTGCTTGGATTTGCCGGCAACTTTTTGTTTGACTTTGCCTTGAACCCCCAAGCGCCGTACACCATGAAGATGATGCAGGATAGCAAGAACGACAAAGAAGGTGAGCAGCCGGATGCCGAGGACACCGAGGCGCGGGCATGGTTTAAGGAAAACCGCAAGAGCAGCAGCCTCACCGCCGATGACGGAACCGAGCTCGCCGCTTGGTATTTCGCCGCCTCGGAGAACACCCACGATTACGCTGTCTGCCTACACGGATACACCGATGAGCCCATCGGTATGGCCCGATACGTCAAGCGCTTCCACGACCGCGGCATGAACGTACTCGCACCCGCCGCCCGCGCCCACGAGCGCTCCGGCGGCGACTATATCGGCATGGGCTGGCCCGAGCGCCTCGACATCGTCGCATGGATCGAGCAAATCGTTCAGGCCGACCCCGAGGCGCGCATCCTGGTCTTTGGTGAGTCGATGGGTGCGGCGATGGCCATGAACGTCGCGGGGGAATCGCTACCCTCTAATGTTAGGTGCATCATCGAGGACTGTGGCTATACGAGTGTTTGGGACGAGTTTTCCCTACAGCTCAAGGACGTGTTCGGCCTGCCCAGCTTCCCCTTGCTCGATGTGGCGAACCTGGTGTGCAACGTGCGTGCAGGCTACGACTTTCATACGGCGAGCAGCGTGGAGCAACTCAAACACGCGACGGTTCCCATGCTGTTTATCCACGGCGACCAGGACACCTTTGTGCCGTACGACATGCTCGACCAAAACTACGACGCGTGCGCCAGCAAGGTCAAGCAAAAGCTCACCATCCATGGCGCCACCCACGCCAAGAGTGCGCAAGTTGACCCCGAGCTCTACTGGAATACGGTCGACGACTTCCTCGGAAAGAATTTTTAGGCAAAAAGCAACGTCCGGGGCTTTATCTGACCCCCTATTTTCGGAAGTATGCGGCAAAATCTGGAACTGCCGACCAGACCGCAGTTTTATCAACAATTTATCAGGAGTTTTGTTGCCAAAAAACGTCGTGTGCTCGGCGGTCTCGAAATTTGCCGCATACTTCCGGAAAACCGCCCGCGAGCGCTGTGCTCGCGGGCGGCTTTTGCTCGACTTACGCCACAAAGTCACTTGATATGTTCAATAGCTAGGTGCTACTTGACCTCGATGAGCTCATACTCGCTCGTGCCCAGGCCGATCTTCTCGGCATGCGCGATGCACGCGCGCCAGTCGGTGTCGGGATGCGTGATGCAGAAGGGATCCTTGGCCTGCTCGCCCTCCAGACGCTCGTGATTATGCTCCATCTTGGCCGCGCTGTCGGTAAGCTCGGTGTTAGGCAGCGGCTCGGACGCCAGGACGGCGTCGGCGCAGGCCTGGTCGATGCGACCGGGTCGAAGCTCGCGAACATGCCGATGTCGTTGACGATGGGCGTGTCGTTTTCGGGATGGCAATCGCAGTTGGGGCTGATGTCCATGGCGAGCGAGATGTGGAAGCTCGGACGGTCCTGAACAATGGCCTTCGTGTACTCAGCGATCTTGTAGTTGAGTACGTCGGCCGCGGCATCATAGTCGGGCTTGATGCAGTCCTGGTTGCACGCCGCAATGCAGCGTCCGCAGCCCACGCAGCGATCGTGGTCGATGGCGGCCACGTGCACCGTGCGGGCGTTGCCGTTGGCAAGCTCGCGCTCGCGGGTGTCGTCAAACGAGATAGCGTTGTGCGCGCAGATCTTTTCACAGGCACGGCAGCCAATGCAGTGCTCGGTCGCGACGTTCGGCTTGCCGGCGGCATGCTGCTCCATCTTGCCGGCACGGCTGCCGCCTCCCATACCCAGGTTCTTCATGGCGCCGCCAAAGCCGGCCTGCTCATGGCCCTTAAAGTGGGTGAGGCTAATCACGATATCGGCATCCATGAGCGCCTGGCCGATCTTAGCCTCGTGCACGTACTCTCCGCCCTCGACCGGGACGAGCGCCTCGTCGGTACCTTGAGCCGTCGGCGATGATGACCTGGCAGCCGTGGCGTACGGGGTAAAGCCGTTCTGGTAGGCGGTATCGATGTGCTCGAGCGCGTTTTTGCGGCTACCGACATAGAGCGTATTGCAGTCGGTAAGGAAGGGCTTGCCGCCCAGCTCCTTCACGACATCCGCGACGGCGCGGGCGTAGTTGGGGCGCAAAAAGCTCAGGTTGCCCAACTCGCCAAAGTGAATCTTGATGGCGACGAACTTGTTCTCAAAGTCAATCTGCTCGATACCGGCGTGACGGATGAGGCGCTTGAGCTTGTCGAGCTGGCTCTCGCGAGCATGCGTGCGCAGGTTGGTGAAGTACACCTTAGCGGGTGCTGCGGGTGCAGTTGCGGTCATAGATATATCCCCTCGGTCTATATGGCGTTACAGACATAGAGGATGGTACCCGTTAAAGCGGGGTTGAAGTCAAGCGCCGCACCTGGCCACTCATTGGGGACAGACTTAAATGAGTGCCGCCAGGGACAGCCCTTGTCAGCCCGGCCGGCGAGCGGCAGATCGGCAAAGACTGTCCCCGATGACTAGTCGTTTAGGAACGTCCATTACAGTCGAAATTGTCAGCCCGGGCCCGTCTCGGGCTACGATTGAGGCGCGCCCAGAACGGGCCGCCGACCGGGCGCCCGCG
>ENA-OQEX01000450-OQEX01000450.1-human-gut-metagenome-genome-assembly--contig:-NODE-450-length-22153-cov-12.452783_pt1 | contig 22153 bp, 26 predicted proteins | sample MGYA00242802_ERZ504649 | MGnify/ENA primary metagenome ERZ504649 (study PRJEB26092, sample SAMD00036194) | human gut metagenome | host: Homo sapiens | study: EMG produced TPA metagenomics assembly of...
CAGGCGCTCCTTGGCGGCGGGCGGCGTGTGACCGGGCGCGGTGGTTTTGAACACCAGCCGTCCACATGCGCACCGGCGCGCTCCATGCGCGCGCGGATGATCTCGCGCAACAACGTCATTTCCTGCGTCCACGAGGCGAGTCGAGATACACCAGCAGCTCATTGGACTCGGGCAGGTAGCGCAGTCCCGTCACATGCCGCCCCTCGCGCGTGCCCGAGCACACCGCGTTCCATGCGCGATAGACCGTGCGCGACTCCTCGGCGGCCTCCATCTGCGCACGCGCTTAGGCGTTGCAGCCGCCAGGATGCGCTGGCGCTCTGCGTTCAAAAACCCGCTGAAGGCGACTGTCTCGCTCTCGCGCTCGTAATTAGCACGTCTCACCCATGCTCACCACCTTGGCTCGATCAAGCAGGTCATCGGTAAAGTACCCCAGGTTGGTCGTAGTTATGACCGTCTGGATATCATCGCCAATCAGCCGCAGGAAAGCGCCGCGACGCTCGCCGTCGAGCTCGCTCATCACGTCGTCCAAAAGCAGCAGTGGGGCGGTGCCCAGGACATCGCGAGCCACGGCAACCTCGGCCACCTTCCAGGACAGCACCAGCGTGCGCTGCTGTCCTTGGCTGGCAAATGAACGGGCGGAGCGACCCGCCACGGTAAACTCAATCTCGTCGCGATGCGGTCCCACCAACGTCACGCCGCGGCGAATTTCCTCGTCGGCATGCTCGTCAAGGGCGGCCAGCATGCGCTCGTACGCCCAACCCTTCAGCTCTTCGCGATCCTCGACCTGGGGCAAAGCCCCCAGCGTGGACGCATAGGTCACGTTGGCGGCCTCACCTGACGCTACTTGCCCGTAGGCAGTGTGCACATGGCCCGCCAGCCGGTCGAGCAGAGCCAACCGGTGCACGAGCAGGGCCGAGCCCGCGCGGGCAATCGAATCGTTCCACGCGCCGAGCATCTCGCGGCAGCACCAGGTCTCCTTGAGCAAGGCGTTACGCTGGGTCACGCAGCGCCCATAGGTGCTCGCAAGTTCGGCATAGCGTGCGCTCAGTTGCATGCCAAAGTCATCGAGGGCGGCGCGGCGCACACTGGCGCCACGCTTAACCATGTCCAGATGGTCGGGGCAAAACAGCACGCTCGGAAGAACCCCGCGCACACCGGCGGCAGAGCATCTCTTGCCGTTGCGGCTAAACGAGCGCTTACCGTCCTCCGCGCTCAATCCCATATCAAGCACGCGGCCGTCGCCCTCGAGCCTCAGCTCGATCTTGCACGAGCCCACGCCGTCATGGACGAGCTCGGCTGCGGTCGGATGCCTAAACGAGGCGCCGCTCGTCAGCAGCTGCAGCGCCTCTATGAGATTGGTCTTTCCCGCCGCGTTGGGTCCCGCAAGTATCGTCACGCCCTCGTCCAGGGCAATGTGATAGCTATCGAAGCTGCGGTAGTGCGCGACGGAAAGATCGCGGGCGAACATGGTCATGGCGCAGCGCTAGATGCGGACCGGCATGACCAGGTACAGGTAGTTGATCTTGTCGTAGGACTTAAAGATGCCCGCCTGCGAGTAGCTCTTGAGCTCCAGCGTGATCTCCTTCTCCTTGGACAGGGCATTGAGGCAGCCGAAGATGTAGTGGTAGTTGAAGGCGATGGTACCCGACTCGCCCTCGGCCTCGACATCGATCGTCTCCTGCGCAAGGTCCTGGTCATTGGAAATGGAGGACAGGCCCATCTGCCCGTTCTCGACATCGATCTCGAACTTGACGGCGGGGTTGGCGCTCGCGATAACGGCCACGCGCTTGAGGGCGGCGTTAAAGGCGGCGACGTCGATCTTGATGCTCGTCACGCACGAATCGGGGATGAGCTGCTTGTAGTTGGGGTACACGCCCTCGATGCGACGCGACACGTAGGTGGTGTTGCCGGCCTCGAAGACGACCTGGGTGTCGGTAGCCCCGATCATGATGGTCGCTTGGCTGGCCATGATGTTCAGCGCGTCGTTAAAGGCGTCAGCCGGAACGTTGAGCTCAAAGGAGCCCTCGAGGGTCGAGGTCTCGACCTGCGTATCGCACACGGCCAAGCGGAAGGAATCGGTCGCTACCAGGCGTACGGTGTTGTTCTCGACCTTCATGTGCACGCCGCCCAGGATGGGGCGAGCCTTGTCGGTCGAGGTGACGCGCCACACGCGGCCGACCATTTCGGACAAGACATCGGTCGGCAGCTCCACGGCACTCTCGATGGCATAGGCCGGAAACTCGGGGAAGTCATTGGCATCGAGCGTGTTCAGGCGGAAAGAGCTCTTCTCGCAACCAATCAGCACCTGGCGCTCGGGCAGCTCAAAGGTAACCGGGGCATCGGGGAGGGTCTTGGTGATATTGGAGAGCATCTTACAGGGAATAACCATCTCGCCCTCTTCTTCGACATGCGCCGCGATGCGATGACGGATCGAGATGGTGTAGTTAGAGGTCTGGAATTCCAAGATGCCGTCTTGGGCCTTAACGAGCACGCCCGACAGGATGGGAAGGTGGATGCCGAAGCGACACCCTTCATAACGACGCCGATGGCTTGTGTAAGCGAGCTCTGGCTGACGGTGAACTTCATCTTTTAATACCTTTCTATAGATATAAATTTCTTAATAATAGTAATAGCACTGACGAAACTGTTGATTACTCCCAAAGACGCAGGTCAGACCCAGAAAGAGAATCAACAGCAACCTGTGTGCAACAGGGGTGGTTTTCCACGTTCAAAACCTGCGCAAAACTTTTCATCACCGCGGGTTGGGTTTTAGACACCTTATGCCCGTGGTTTCGACAAGTTTTCAACAGGTGTCTCTATTTCCCTACGAGCGCAGTGTAATTTTATCGCGCAGCGACTTGAGGTCTTCGGTAACAGTCCGGTCTTCCTGGATCATCTTCTGGACCTTTTTGTAGCTCGTGCTGACGGTCGAGTGGTTGCGGTTGCCAAATTCGGCGCCCACCGCCGTGGTCGTCATCTCGCACATCTCGATGGCCAGATAGATGGCAATATGGCGTGCTTTGGCGATATTGGCGTTGCGACGCGGGCCGATGAGCTCCTCGTGCGTCACGCCGTACTGCTCTTCGATGACGGACTGAACCGTCTGGACGTTGATCTTTTTGGCCGATGTGTCGAAGTACTGGCTGGCGATGGCGTCGATATCGACAAAGGTGAGCTCCCCGCCCTCGCGCTCGCGGTCGCCCGCCTCGCCGGCGCAGCGCTCGCAAAAGCTCTCGAGTTCGCGGATGTTGGTGCCCGAGACCTCGGCCATGTGTTTAAAGTGCTCGTCGGTCAGGTGCCCGCTGTCGCCCCCATAGGCCGCCAGCAGCGAGTCGTCGCCTGCCTCGGGAGCGGCGACGATGGTGTTCTCGTAATAGCGCTGCAAGATCTTGTATTTCATCTCGTAGCTGGGCTCTGCGACCAGGCAGAGCATGCCGGCGTTGAAGCGGCTGGTCAGACGCTCGTCCATGCTCAGGTCCTTGGGGGCGCGGTCTGCCGCGATGACGACCTTCTTGTTGTTGCGGATGAACTCGTCCATGAGCTGGAAAAAGTAGTCCACGCTCGCGCGCTTGCCGATGATGTTTTGGATGTCATCGATGATGAGCACGTCCACGCCGTGGTATGCCTGCATGATAGGGGCGTTGCTCTTCTTTTGGCGGTCGAACTCGGTCATCAGGTCGTCCAGATATGCCTGGGAGTTGGCATACTTGACCTTGATCTCGGGCGACTTCTCGGCGAGCTCGTTTTTGATGGCAAGCAGCAGGTGCGTCTTGCCCAGGCCCGATTTGCCGTAGATGAACAGTGATGTGCACGTGCCGCGCTCGTCCGCGAGGGCGGCAAACTTGAGTGCCGAGCGATAGGCATGGCTGTTCTCGGGGCCGTAGACAAAGTTCTCAAAGGTGAATTTTGAGTTCGCGGCGAGCGGGGCTCCATCCGCATTCTGCTCGGCCGGCACGGTCGGTGCTGGCATGGGTGAAGCGGGGGTCGCGGCTTGCGTGGACTTAGTCGGCGCTCCGCCCTTCATCTGGTTCATCATGCGACGAAAATCATCGGCCGAGAGCGTGTTCTTGATTGCAATGCCCGAATCCGCGCCCGCCGCTGCGTCATGAGCGATGGGCATGTGCGTGACGGGTGCGTTCGTTGACGTCGCAGCGGCGGTCGGCAACGGTGCCATGGTTTCACGGGAAACATCGCTGTGCTGGTGCTCGATTGTCGGCACGTCGCCTGCGGAGGCTGGCGCCGCAGGGGAAGCAGCGGGAGCCGTGGCGGGCACCGTCGCGGCAGCAGATTCGGCCGTTGCGCCTTGCGGTGCCACGATGTCGAGCGCGATCGGAGCAAAGGCGATTTCTTCCAGATAGGCCTCAATAGTCGGCTGATGCTTTTTGAGCTGCGCGATGGCAAAGCGCGAGGGGGCCTCGATCGTGAGCGTATCTTCGGTCAGGCTTATGGCGCGCGATTGCCCCAGCATGTTGATGAGGCGTGCATCTTGGCCGTCGCGCTGGCAAAAGGCGATGGCATCCCCCAGGATGATGCTTGCTTCCTCGTCCACTGTCTCTCCCGTTCTTTAGCTCTGAGCTCGCACGCGAGCGGCGCCGAGTTCGGTCAGATGGTATTTCTGGCCATGCTTGATGACCAAGCCGGCCTGCGCCAAGTCATTGAGCGTGCGTGACCAAGTGGGGGCCGAGTTTCCAAACGCCCTCGCCAGATCGGTTGCACCGCACGCTTGATTTTGCGCCAGATAGCCCAGCGCGGCGTTGCCGCGATCGCTTACGAACACGTCCGGCTGTGGCTGCGCATACTGATTTGCTGCATTAGGATACATCATTTGAGCTGCTGATTGTTGAGAACTCTGCATCGGCGGCATTTGCTGTTGAAAACTTTGAGGCCACTGTTGGTAAGGCTGCGGAGTCATCTGCTGGGCCCAGGGGTTGTACTGCTGCTGCGGCATCTGCTGGTACGGCTGCTGATATCCCTGCTGGTACTGCTGTGGAAACTGCTGGCCATACCCCAGTGGCGGCATCTGCTGATATGGATATCCCTGTTGGTACGGCTGATATCCCATTTGCTGGCCACCCGGTGCCCCCGTCGCCTGCTGCATTGCTGCTGCATCCTGATCCGCCAGCGGCATGGCCTCTGGCACGTTTGGCGGCATCGACATCGACGCCGCCTGGGACTCTTGTGTAGGAAGCATTCCGGGCTGCTGCATCTGTCCCACGCGGGGCTGCATCTGTTGCGTTGCCATGGGCTGCTGCGCAAAAGCTCCCGGCAGGGATATGCGGGCTGCTCCGTCTCGGGCCGCACGGCAGCACCGCGCCCGCCGGCGCGTTCGATTTCCTGCACGCGTTTAGGATCCAGGCTTACCGTAACCACGGTGCCGTTGCCCATGTTGTCCTCGATGGACACGGCCCCGCCGGCGTTTTCCAAATACTCCTGCACCATGGGAAACCCTGCTCCGGTTCCACGGATATAGCGCTTCATCTTGCTGCTTGCGCTGGTAACGCCAAAGTCGAAAGCGCGCTCCTTGTCGTCGATGCCGGGTCCTTGATCAGCAAAGCGGATGGTGTCTCCGCCGTCCAGAATCGAGATGATGGGCTCGGCAAAGTGCGCGTGGATAAAGTTTTCGACAATCTCGCGGATGACCATGAGCGAGATATGGCCACCTTGTTCTTTCATGCACTGGTAGACGGTGTTGGTCGTCTCTTCCAAATACGTGCGGACATCCTGCGGATCAATGACGATCACACGCGGTGTCGACAGCATGTCGTCATAGACGGCGATGCGCGCGGCGTACATGGCTTTTGGCGCCTGCGTGGTCGTCTGCTCGCCTTCCTCACGCTCTTCGCGCACGCCGGTGATGTGCTCGTTGTCGGGTGCCGGGTCTCCGGAATCGACCATGGTGTAAAAGTCGTCAGACATGCCGCTCGCAATCTTTCAAAAGGTTTCGAACAAATAGTAGCTCACCGTGCAATGTTTCTCATCTTTCGACAACTTTTCAAAACCTGTTGAAAACTTTGGAAAACGGACGAAAAGTTCTCAACATTGCCAACACGACCTGTTGAAAACTCGATGAAATATCGTGAAAAGTTGCCATGCACCGCTAAATCGAGCTCGGCTTATGGGGGAACCGTGTGAACTGCGCAACCTTTTACCTTTGATTTCTTGACATTTGAACATTGATTTCCCTACAATCTTCAAGCTCACGTGTCTATATCTGCGTCCGCGCCCCCGCGGACACTCGAAATGCAGCAGGAGGAACTTAAGATGAAGCGTACGTATCAGCCTAATAAGCGTAAGCGTGCCAAGACCCATGGCTTCCGTGCCCGTATGGCCACTAAGGGTGGTCGTGCCGTGCTCGCCCGTCGTCGCGCCAAGGGCCGCAAGCGTCTCACTGTCTAGCAGCGATACACACATCTCGCATGAAGACTATTAAGTCTCGGCAAGATTTCGAGCATGTGTTCAGTCAGGGGCGTCGTTTCAATCACCTTCTGATTCGAATGACCATATGTGAATCGGTTGGCGAAGGCGACTCCGGAAGGGTCGCCTTCGTTGGTGCTAAACGGCTCGGTTGTGCTGTCGTGCGCAACCGTTCTAAGCGTGTGATGCGCGAGGCCGCCCGCAGCTGTGGATTTCCCGTTGCGGGTTATGACATCATCTTGTTCGCAACTCCCAAGACGAGGGTTTCTTCGCCTCAGGAGATGGACAATGCATTGCGTTCGCTTATGAAACGCGCCGGCGTTGCCGGGGAGGAGCGATGAGCAATCACGTTTTGCGACGTGTTGCCATCGCTCCTATTCGCATATATCAACAGGTTATTTCGCCCTTATTGCCTGACGCCTGCATTTATTACCCAACGTGCTCGCAATACGCCGTCCAGGCGATTGAGAAGTACGGTGTTTTGAGAGGCTGCTGGCTTGCCGTGAGGCGCATCGCTCGCTGCAATCCCCTGCACGTCGGCGGTTATGACCCTGTGCCCTAGCGGGCACTCGCTATCGGAGGAAAACTTACATGTGGGATTGGATCGTTAACATCCTTTTCGAGCTGCTCAAGCTCATCCAGACCTTTGCGGTCGACTGGGGCCTGTCCATCATCATCCTGGTGGTCATCATCCGTCTGCTACTGACGCCGCTTATGCTCAAGTCGACTAAGTCGACGGCACGCATGCAGGTGCTGCAGCCCAAGATGCTCGAGATCCAGGAGCGCTATGCCGACGATCCCCAGCGTCAGGCCGAGGAAATGCAGAAGTTCTACAGCGAGAACAAGTTCAACCCGATGGCTGGTTGTCTGCCGCTGTTGATTCAGATGCCTGTCCTGTTCGCCCTATTTACGCTGCTGCGTAACCTGCCGGACTACTTTAACGACGGCGCGTTCTCGTTCTTTAATATTCTGCCCGACCTGACCACCACGCCGAGTGCCTCCTTTGCCGATGGCTTTATGGTCGCGCTGCCTGCGCTGGTCTGCCTGATCCTGTTCGCTGTCCTGACCCTGATTCCGCAGCTCTATATGTCGCGCAACCAGACCGGCCAGCAGGCTCAGAGCATGCGTATGATGGCCGTTGTCATGACGGTCATGATGCTTTGGATGGGCTGGAGCCTTCCCGTTGGTGTTCTGCTGTACTACGACGTCTCGTCTGCTTGGCAGGTTATCCAGCAGATTTTTGTGACGCAGAAGGTCATCGACAAGGCGAAGGCCGATGAGGAGGAGCGCCTTAAGAACGCGCCGCTGCAGGTTGAGGTCACTCGTCGCGAAAAGAAGCCGCGCCCGCACAAGAAGAAGTAGCGGGATATCAATCTTATTTAGGTACCTAACTTTTGGAGTACGTTATGTCTGAAGAGATCATCGAGGATATGCTTGAGGAGGTTGCCCCGCAGGTCGCGGGCGATTATCCAGAGATTGCACAGCGCTACAAGGCCGGTGAAGAGCTGACCGACGAGGAGCTCGACACCATTGCCGATGTCGCGATTTCCATCCTGCGTTCCATCCTTTCGCACTTCGATGCCGCCAACTCTCCTATCGATGAGTATGAGGCGACGAGGGTGAACTGATTCTGGATGTAACGGCTCCCGACCTTGCTGTTCTCATTGGCCGTCATGGTCGCACCCTTGATGCCCTTCAGGTTATGTTCTCTTTGCTAGTGAGCCGCAAGCTTGGCTTTAGGTATCCGGTTGTAGTGGACGTCGAGGGATACAAGAGCCGCCGTCAGGACAAGGTTGCGTCCATGGCTCAGTCTGCAGCCGAGCGTGCCATCCGCACTCATAAGAGTGTTTCGCTTCCGCCCATGAATGCCTATGAGCGTCGACTGGTTCACATTGCACTTCGTGGCAATGATGCCGTCGATACTCATTCTGAGGGTTCTGACCCTGATCGCCATGTGGTGATTGTTGCTCGATAATCTACTCGAGCTTATGCTAAGGGGACGTGGTTTCCACGTCCCCTTTTTGTCAAAAGTTCTCGATACACTGATTTTTGTCAGAAAGGAGCTTTCGTTGTTAGTACTTACTGATCAGCAGGCTGACAAGATGTTGAGTCGTCTAACTTCTTATTGCAAAGAGTTTTCCTTGAGCGTAACTGATGTTGAGCTGAGGAACTGTATTCAGCATTTGGATTTGGTTCTGGAAAAAAATAAGACAACCAATCTTACCCGTATTCTTAACGTAGAAGATGCTGCAGTACTTCATATCCTCGACTCACTTGTTTTGCTTCCCTATATCAATAAGGCTCCTGAGGGAGCTTTGCTCGATATGGGAACAGGTGCGGGCTTCCCTGGTATTCCTTTAACCATAACCACGCATCGTAAAGCTACTTATATTGACTCTGTTGGGAAGAAGGTTGATGCTGTCAATTCTTTTGTTGATGCTCTTGGATTGAAACATGCTCATGCGGTTCATGATCGCCTTGAAGAATATGCTCGAAGCCATAAGAAGCAGTTTTCTGTCGTAACCGCCCGTGCACTGGCTCCTCTACCGATTCTTGTTGAGTATGCGGCTCCGTTCATTAAAGACGGAGGGCTATTTGTTATCACCAAGGGTAATCCTTCGTTTGAGGAGCTTGCTTCCGGCATGTCAGCAGCTAAGATTTGTGGCTTCACTTTGCTTCTGAATGACGCAATCGATTTGCCTGAGGCTTGGGCCACAGGGAGTTCATTGTTCTTAAAAAGAGTCATCCAGCATCCGTTTCATTGCCTCGTGCAAATGGCATGGCAAAGAAGAATCCGCTTGCCTAGATGTTCACGTGAAACATAATGGATACTAACAACTTGCAGTGTTTCACGTGAAACATGGCGGTTGATATCGAATCGGAATGTTTCACGTGAAACATCCTCCGTTTGACAGCTTTAATACACACCAGGAGGGACCGTGGGATTTCGCGACGTTAAGCGTTCTAAGAGCGCAAAAGACACGCGTATCATTGCAATCATCAATCAAAAAGGCGGTGTCGGTAAGTCAACGACTGCTGTAAACCTTGCAGCAGCACTGGGTGAGCAGGGTCGTAAGACCCTGATTGTCGATTTTGATCCGCAGGGAAACAGCACCAGTGGATTTGGAATTGAAAAAGAAGACCTTGATCACTGCATCTATGATGCATTGTTGAATGATGTGCCGGCAGAATCGCTTGTTCTTGATACAAATTGCAAAAAGGTATTCGTAATTCCAGCTACGATTCAGCTTGCAGGTGCCGAAATTGAGCTCGTAAGCGCAATTGCTCGTGAAACCCGCCTCAAAGATTTGCTTGAGCCGATTCAGGACGAGTTCGATTTTATATTCATTGACTGTCCTCCTTCGCTCGGCCTGCTTACTATCAATGCCTTGACCGCAGCAGATAGCGTTTTGATTCCAATCCAGTGTGAGTATTACGCACTCGAGGGCGTTACGAAGCTGCTTGAGTCAATGAAGATGGTCAAATCACGTCTGAATAAGGGCTTAGACACCTATGGCGTGCTTATGACCATGTATGACTCACGTACTTCTTTGTCGAATCAGGTTGTTGAGGAAGTTCAATCGTACTTTGGTGATAAGGCGTTTAAGACGCTGATTCCCCGTACGGTTAAAATCTCTGAAGCTCCGTCTTTTGGAGAACCGGTAATTACCTATGCACCTCAAAATAAGGGTGCAAAAGCGTATATGAACCTTGCAAAAGAGGTGATCAAGCGTGCCTAGTGCAAAGAAACGTGGTGGATTGGGACGCGGACTCAATGCTTTGGTCTCAGAGGCTGAGTATGAGACCGGTGGTTCTGCTGCATCTGCTTCAAATGCCGCATCTGAAACAAAACTACCTATTGAGGATATCGTTCCCAACCCTAATCAACCGCGAATTCACTTTAATGAAACTGAACTTCGCGAGTTGAGCGAGTCAATCCAAGAACATGGCGTTCTGCAGCCGCTCTTGGTTCGCAAGCATGGAAACGGCTATGAGATCATCGCTGGTGAGCGTCGTTACCAGGCGTCAAAGCTTGCTGGTCTTGAGGAACTGCCTGTCATCATTAAAGATGTTAATGATGAAGAGATGCTGGCTCTTGCTCTTATCGAAAACCTTCAGCGTTCTGATTTGAATCCCGTCGAAGAGGCTAAGGCTATCGCCAGCTCATCGATGCTAGCGGAATGACCCAGGAGGCATTGTCGAAGGCCGTAAGCAAGTCACGCTCTGCAATTACAAACTCGCTGCGCCTTCTCGATCTCCCCGAAGTAGTTCAGCAGATGATTTTTGAGGGTAAACTTACTGCTGGTCACTCACGTGCGATTCTTGCAGTTCCCTATGAGGATGCTCGAATTCGACTTGCAGAGAAGGTTGTTGCGGAGGGCCTTTCCGTAAGAGCGACAGAAAATCTTGCTCCATTGTTTTCTGCCGGAGAGACACCTAAGACGCCGCGGCCCGCAACGCCGCAGTCTTTTAAAAAGGCTGCGCGTGTACTTCGTCAGGTATTTAATACCAACGTGCGCGTGAAAAGCTCGCGTGGAAAGAATAAGATTGAGATTGAGTTTAAAGACGAGGAAGAGCTCTCTCGTATTCTTGGTGAAATGATTCAGTTTGATCAAGGAGGCCAAGATGAGGAATAAGATTTTAACTGCGATTGCATTGGTGACGACTGTCGCGGCCGGTGCCTTTGCTGGCTATAAGATCGCGACAGACGATGAACTTCGAGGTCGTTTGCTTCGTGGTGCGCAAGATATTGTCGATACTTCCAAGAAGAAAATGGATGTTATGACAGAAGATGTTGCCATGCGCACTGCTCAGGTAACAAAAAATCCTAAGATTAATCAAGGTTGGGTTAGCAACCAATGGGAAAATGTAGGCTATTAGGTACCTAACAATTACCCTGCATATTTTGAGGGTCCCTTGTCTGATTCATGAGACATGGGCCCCTTATTTTGTCCGTAAAAAATGGGAAAGGTAGCAGCTGGTCCAAAATTGAGGTCAATAAATGAAACGGCCCCGGTTGCATATCCTGCAACCGGGGCCGTTCGATGTTTCACATGAAACGTTTTGGAGTGCGACTCCCCTATGCGTTCTTCTGAACTTTGAAGCGCTGTTTCAGCTGTCCGCAAGCGGCGTCAATATCGTTACCACGGGAGTTACGAATCGTGGTCTCGATGCCACGGGACTCAAGACGACGCTGAAGATCCTCAACCTTATGAATCGGCGACGGCTTGAGCGGGCTGCCCTCGATGTCGTTAAGTTGAATCAGGTTAACGTGGCACAGCGTTCCCTCGCAGAAGTCGCAGAGTGCCTGCATCTCGGGATTCGTATCGTTGACGCCTTCGATCATGGCATACTCATAGGTCGGGCGGCGGCCAGTCTTCTCGGTGTAGAGCTGAAGCGCTTCGTGAAGGCGAAGCAGCGTGTACTTCTTGACACCGGGCATGAGCTTATTGCGCGTCGACTGGATGGCGGAATGCAGGGAAACGGCAAGCGTGAACTGCTCGGGGATATCGGCAAATTTGCGAATACCGGGAATAACGCCGCTGGTAGAGACGGTGAGGTGACGAGCGCCGATACCGATGCCATCGGGGTCGTTGAGGATACGCAGTGCCTTGAGAACCTCGTCGTAGTTGGCAAACGGCTCGCCCTGGCCCATGAAGACAACGCTTGTGGCACGCTCGCCAAAGTCGTTGGATACATGAAGCACCTGGTCGACGATCTCTTGAGCGGTCAGAGAGCGCTTGAGGCCGTTGAGACCGGTAGCGCAAAAGGCGCAGCCCATGCCGCAGCCTGCCTGGGTGGAAACGCAGACGGAAAGCTTGTTGCGACGGGGCATGCCGACAGTCTCGACAGAAATGCCATCGTGGTACTCGAGCAGATACTTGCGCGAGCCATCTTTGGAAACCTGCTTGGTGAGTTCAGTCGGCGTATCAAAGGCAAAAGCCTCTTTAAGCTGCTCACGGAAAGCCTTGGGAAGATTGGTCATATCGTCAAACGAACAAACGTTCTTCTCAAAGACCCATTCGATGAGCTGCTTCGCGCGGAAGGCGGGCTGGCCAAGTTCGGCCACGAGCTCGCGAATATCGTTTTGGCTCAAGTCGCGAATGTCCTGAGATTTAGTCCTGGGATTCATGGAAGCCTTTCGATTTTGGGGAAACGTAGAGGGTATCGCTACAATATGGTATCAGCTGCAGAAATTATAGAGGAGGAGTCTGCCCATGCCGGGTAAAAGCCTAGAGAACATGCACGTAGCGGTCTTGGCGGGCGGTCATTCCGCCGAGCGCGAGATCTCGCTCGATTCGGGAAAGAACGTTGTGGTGGCACTGAAGGAAGCCGGCTACACCTCGGTGGAGCTGCTTGACACGGCCGCTGATGACTTTATGGTAACCATGGCGACCGGCGGATTCGATGTGGCATTTATCGCCATGCACGGCGCCGGCGGTGAGGATGGCGCCATGCAGGGTGCCATGGAGACCCTGGGTATCCCCTACACGGCCTCGGGCGTACTTGCCAGCGCCTGCGGTGCCGACAAGGAGGTCTCTAAGCTCCTATACGCCAAGGCGGGCATTCCCATTGCCCCCGGCCTTGCGCTCGAGGTGGGCGATGAAGTCGATATCGATCATATCGTCGAGGTTTGTGGCGAGCGCTGCTTTGTGAAGCCGGCCGTCAACGGTTCCAGCTATGGTATTTCCCTGGTCCATGAGCTCCGAGCTGCCCGCGGCAATCGCCAAGGCGTTTGAGTACGGCGACAAAGTGCTGGTCGAGAAGTGCATCGAGGGTACCGAGATCACCGTCGGCGTATACGGCGAAGATGACGTGCGCGCCCTGCCGATTGTCGAGATTCGTAAGCCCGAGGACTGCGAGTTCTACGATCTGGACGTGAAGTATGTCGACCCTACGGATATCCATCGCATTCCGGCGCAGATTTCACCCGAGAATTACGCTCGCGCTCAGGAACTTGCCTGTGCCGCTCACAAGGCCCTCGGTTGCCTGGGTATCTCGCGCAGCGACTTTATTGTGAGCGAGGACGGCCCCGTTATCCTCGAGACCAATACCATTCCCGGCATGACCGATACGTCGCTGTATCCGGATGAGATCCGCCACACCGACGACATGACGTTCCCGCAGGTCTGTGACAGCCTGATCCGTATGGGCCTTCGTCGAGCGGGCATTGCATGCTAATCGAGGACGCGGTTTCGTCAGGAACGCCGCAGTTTGTCATCGACTCCTATGCCACGCTTGCCGACCGCGCCAAAACGCAGTCCTTCGGTCTTATCGAGGAAGATGTGATTGTCCTCGATACCGAGACCACGGGTCTTTCGGTGCAGGACAATGAGCTGATCGAGATCTCGGCGGCCCGTCTTTCGGGCCGCGAGATCGTCGACCGCTTCGATACCTTCGTGCATCCCAAGCAGCTGATTCCCGCCGAGATTACCGAGCTCACGAGCATTACAAATGCCGATGTGGCAGATGCCCCGTCGGCCGTTGAGGCCGTCGCCGCTCTCGCCGATTTTGTCGGTGGTTGCCCGGTGATCGCACATAACGCCACGTTCGACCGCTCGTTTATCGAGTCTGTCAAAGGCGGCGTCAACGTGAGCGATATTTGGATCGATTCGTTGGCGCTGTCGCGCATCGCGCTTCCGCGCCTGGCCTCGCACAAGCTGTCTTTTATGGCCGATCTGTTTGGCTGCGACTCGGTATCACACCGTGCCAATGCCGACGTCGACGCCCTGTGTGGCGTATGGCGCGTGTTGCTCGTGGCGCTCACCGACTTGCCCCAGGGCCTCATGGCGCGCCTAGCGACATGCATCCGGACGTGCCTTGGTCCTATCGTCCTATCTTCTCATTCTTGGCAGGGCAGAACCCTGGTTCTATCTTCTCTCTCAGCGCCGCTCGTGCTGACGTTCTCAAGGCCGATCGCGCCGACGATCGGGTGGACGCCGATGAACTGCCGGTTCTCAAGATGCCGAGTCGTGAGGAGATTGAGGCAGACTATGCGCCAGGTGGCCTAGTCAATCGCATGTATCCCACCTACGAGTCGCGTGATGAGCAGATCGCGATGGCGCTCGAGGTCCGCGATGCGCTGGTCACGGGCACTCATCGAGTAATTGAGGCAGGCACAGGCGTCGGCAAATCGATGGCCTATCTGGTGCCTTTTGCCGAGGCAGCGCGCCGTAACAACATCACGGTTGGTATTGCGACCAAATCGAACAATCTTGCCGACCAGCTCATGTACCATGAGCTGCCAAAACTTGCCGAGCAACTGGACGGTGGTCTGTCATTTTGCGCGCTCAAGGGGTATGACCACTATCCGTGCCTGCGCAAGCTTGAGCGCATGAGCCGCGGCCAGGTCGAGATTACCACCAAGCGCGATCCGGCGGACACGCTCACGGCGGTCGCGGTCATTATGGCGTACGTCTGCCAATCAGCCGATGGCGACCTCGACTCGCTCGGCATTCGGTGGCGCAGCGTCAACCGTCCCGACTTTACGACGGCCTCGCGCGAGTGTGCTCGTCGCCTCTGCCCGTTTTTCCCTGATAAATGTTTGGTCCACGGTGCTCGCCGTCGTGCGGCGCATGCCGATGTGGTGGTCACCAACCATTCCCTGCTGTTCCGCAACGTCGCGGCCGAGGGCAGGATTTTGCCTCCGATTCGTCATTGGGTAATCGACGAGGCCCATTCCATCGAGCGCGAGGCGCGCCGTCAGTGGGCGCGCGTGGTGTCGGCGGACGAATCACGCGTCCTGTTCGAGCGCCTGGGTGGCTCGAGCACCGGCGCGCTAAGCCAGGTTTCCCGTGATTTGGCAACCTCCGAGGGCTCTACGCTCTATCTGGCCTTACTGCCAAGGCGACGTCGACGGTTGCCCGCGCGAGCATGGCAATCGCCGACGTGTTCGATGGCGTTCGCGAGCTCGGCCGCCGTGCGCGTGGGGGTTATGACAATGCCAATCTATGGATTGGCCCCGAGCTGCGCGAATCAGACGACTGGCATGATTTCTTACAGTCGGCCTACACTGGCATCGACGCATTGGAACAAGCTGACAAGAGCGTCGACGCGCTGGTGCAAGCCGTCGCCGCCGACAAGCCCGAGGTTGTTGTCGACCTGGGTGATATCTCGCGCCGCCTGCACGAGCTGGCCGAGAACCTCAAACTCATCATTGATGGCACCGATGAGCACTACGTGTATTCGCTGCAGGTCAATCGCAGACTTCGTGCCGGCGGAGAGTCGATGACCGCAGAGCGCATCGACATTGGCGAGGCTTTGGCAACCGAGTGGCTACCCGAGGTTCACACGGCTATCTTTGCCTCGGCGACCATGACGGTGTCCAAAAGCTTTGAGCACTTTAACCATGCGGTCGGCCTTGATCGCATCGGTGCTTCAACGTCGTCATCGCTGCACTTGGATTCGAGCTACGACTTCGATTCGAACATGGCTGTAGTCGTTGCGGGCGATATCCCCGATCCGCGCGATCGTGAGAGCTATCTTACGGCGCTCGAGCGCGTACTGGTCGACGCCCATCTTGCCATGGGCGGATCGGTGCTCACGTTGTTCACCAATCGGCGCGACATGGAGGACCTATACGCCCGCGTTGAGCCCAAGATGGCCCGTGCGGGTCTGGAGCTCAACTGCCAGCAGCGCAACTCATCTCCTCGTCGCCTGCGCGACCGGTTTATCAACGAACCGACCTCGTCGCTTTTTGCGCTCAAGGCCTTCTGGGAGGGGTTTGATGCCAGCGGCGAGACGCTGCGCTGCGTCATCATTCCCAAGTTGCCGTTCTCAAGCCCCACGGACCCGCTCTCGTGCGAGCGCAACCTGCGCGAAGACCGCGCATGGGCGCGCTATTCGCTGCCCGAGGCGGTGCTCGAGGTTAAGCAGGCCGCGGGGCGTTGATTCGCTCGTCGACCGATAGCGGTGTGCTGATCTTGGCGGATCCTCGCCTGGTGACGAAGGGCTATGGCAAGAAGTTCTTAACGTCGCTGCCCACGAGCTCCTACCAGCGCATCGAATCGGCGCAGATTGGGCACTATCTACAGCTGTGGCGTGCACGCCACGAGCGGCGGCGCTAAAGCGGACAGACGAGGGTTTTTGCCATATCGCACAGACGCTTTGACAGGGCGGGGTCATCCAAGATGCGGATGGCTCCGCCCGCTGCGATTATCTGGCTCAGCAGCCAACGCTCGGAGCCGTAATGTACGGTTACCGTTGCCATGTCTGTCCCGCTGCGCTTGATTAGGGTGATGCCGGCCCAGTCCAGATGCTCCGCCATATCGAATGGCATCAAGAGCTTTGCGCTGCGCTGCGTCCGGGCAAGGGAATCGTGGAGGGATGCGACGTCCGGTGCGTGAGGCACGACGGAGTCTTCCGTTAAGGCGAGTCCCTCGATTTTATCCATGCGATAGGTGCGCTGCTCATCGACTGCGATGTCCCAGGCAATCAGGTATGTTTGGTCGCCGTTTGCCGTAATGCGCAAGGGGTCGACCAGACGCTCGCGTGGCCGTGCATCGTCCATCGAGCGATACGAGATACGGCAGCGAACGCCGTCCTGAATGGCGCAGCTCAGCTGCTGCCAGTGCGACCCGTGGTTGACGGTGTCAAAGACGCGCTGGTTATAGCCGAGCTCTTCGGGTAGAAGAGCAAATCGAATCCGAGCCGCCGTCTGCGGCTCGATCCCCAACGATTCAAGCTCGTGGTTGAGCACGGCGCCCTCGGCGGCACTCAGGCGCAGCGGTAGCACACGACCGGCGTCACCGGTGAGGACCACACGCTCGCCGTGGCATTCGCAGATGATGCGCGCGCCCGATTCTCGGTCCGCGAGCGTCGAGACGATCTCGAGAATCTCGTCGAGCGACGCCCCCGTGATGTCAAAGCGACTGCAAATCTCGTTTCGAGTCATGCCGTTCTCGCCGGCGGCGTAGAGGGCCTCCATGATGTCGATGGCGCGCGAGAGCCTCTGCTCGCTGGTGAGTTTACGCACGGGCATGCTCGTGCACCGTCCTTTCGATGAGGTGGTTCCACGCCTGTTTGAGCGATTTGGGGGCCATGGGCCTCATGCCGTCCATGGCGTGGGCCATGCAAAATGAGGCGGCGGCTTCAAGGTCGCGCACGTCAACGGTCCAGATCCATCCCGCATCGGTGTGTGCGAGCTTACCTCGCCCGCGCGTGAGACCGTTGATCATATCGATCTGCGTCTGAGGGGCGAATGAGAACGTAGCTGCAACGGGCGGTCGGTCGGCAAAATCGAATTCAAAGAACAGGTAGTCGTTGAGGTTGAAGTCCGCAGGGATGGTGTAGGCCTTCGAAGGACGCCAAGCGCGAACGATACGGTCGCAGCGGAATGTCCTGATGTCGTCGGTGGCATTGTCGAGGCCGCAGAAGTACGCCACGCCCTCGCGCTCGAACATGCCGTAGACGCAGACGGTACGCTCTTTTTGCTCACCGCGTCCGTTCTGATATAAAAATCGCAGCGCGCATCGCTCGGCAAAGGCGCTCCAAACCGCATCGACGGTGGGAGAGCGGCTGATCGTCGCCTCGTCCGCCGTCGTCCTGCCGGTGAGGTAGGCAATCTTGGAGCGAATATCGGCAAGTGGTGCGGCAAAGGTGGAAGAGCCGCTTGCAAGCGTTTGGTCGATGGCGTTGAGTAGGATGTCGGCGTCGTCTGCGGTGATGAGGCCACCTGCTGCAAACGTGTGCTCGCGGTCGATTGTCCACGAGCTTTCCTCGGTCTCCTGCGCGCCGGCAGGGCGAACCTCCTTGATTAGGATGCCGCGTTCGAGCAGTTTGTCACGATCGCGCCGAAACTTGCGCTTATCAGAGTCGATGTTGCCCGAGCCATATCCCAGGTCAGAATCCAAGACGATCTGCTCGGTCGTCAGCGGTTCGGGGGAGCTGTTGAGCACAAAGAAAAGATTGAGGATGCGCTGAGCCGTTTTATCGAAACTGGGCTCCGAATTTTCCTTTTTAATTGTCGCGGTCGCGTCGCTTGCCGTCATAGAGTCCTCGCATGAGAAGGTGGTTTGCTGCCATGATTTTAGTCCGATATGGAGATTAGGCTATATCCTTGTCCGCTCGGGGCGTTAAGATGGCCCGAATTCGGTCGTTTGCGCTCGCTCGGGGTATACTTTCGACTATATACGGTTCTAATGTGCATGCATTGGGCCTATTTGTCGGATTATGGATGTGGAGCGCACATGGCGAACACCCAGAACTATATTAACCACCTGCTGCAGAACACCGGCATTACGCCGGCATGCAGCGAAGAAGAGCGCTTGGCTGCCGAGGATATCGCTCAGATCTTCCGCAACCACGGCTTTGATCCCGAGGTTCAGGAGTTCAATGCCCCGGCGCCCAGTAGGTTGGCATTTGCCGTTACCGGTATTCTTGCGTTTGCCGGCGCCCTGCTGATGGGCATCGGCTTGGTCGGCACCTTGCTGGCCATTGTCGGCGCCGTTCTTTACGTGCTCGAGCGCACGGGCCACCCCGTGGTTTCACGCCTGGGAAAGACGGGCGTGAGCCAAAATGTCATCGCCTACCACAAGGCCTCGGGCCCGCTCGCGTCTCCGCGCAACCGCCCGGTGGTCGTTGTCGCACACTACGACTCTCCCCGTGCCGAGCTGCTCGCCCGCGAGCCCTATGCTTCGTATCGTGCGCTCATCGCCAAGCTGTTGCCCGTTGCCACGGTTGCCCTGCTGCCGTTGCCATCTTGCGTATCCTGCCGCTCCCCGGCGCGCTCAAGGTTCTGTTGTGGATTGTCGCGATCCTCGCTTCCCTCGTTGCGCTCGCCAACGCGGCAAACATCATTTCTAACCGATACATTCTTCCCTATACGTCCGGCGCGGTGTGCAACAAGTCTTCTGTCGCCGCTATGCTCGGCGTTATGGACAACGTTGCTCCCTTCCATGGCGAAAACGAGTTTCCCGACGATGTTCCGTTCGATACCTATTTTGGGGAGCAGAAGCGTCGTGCCGAGGAGATGGCGCGCGCAGCAGCGGAGTATGCCGCGGCCCAACAGCAAAACGACTACGGCAACACCATCGAGTATGAAGAGCCTACCTACGCCGAGGATGAGTTCGGTCAGCCGATTGCTCCCGACGCTCAGGCCGAGCCCGAACAGGGTGAGGATTTCGACGAGCAGATCGAGGGCTTTGAGGGTGCGTCTGCCGACGAGACGCTGATTGGCGCCATTGTGCCCGAGGATCAGAATCAGGCTGTCCAGGCCGAAGAGTTCAATGACGAGGTTTCCGCTGCCGAGCCGGCGGAGGAGCCTGTCGCGGCCGAGCCCGAGCCCAAGCTCTATCGCAATGCCGCCGGCAACATCCGCTTTGGTTCGGATGCCATCCGTGCGCTCGGGATGCTTCCCGAGTCCTGCACGCTCGATTACGAGGAGGGCGAGGAGCCGACGTTTGAGCCCGAGCCTGCCCCCGTCGTGACTGCACCTGCGCCCGCCGTCACCGTGGATGATGAGTCTGCCGCGGTTACCGCTGCCGTTGCCGAGCCCGAGGCGGTGTCCGCGATCGATCCCGCGGCAGGACTGGACATTTTGGCCCCCGCCGCGCCGGCGCAAGACGTTGCGGACGAGCCTGACGACGATTACGTTGAACAGCCGATGCGCGTGTCTTACGAGAGCGATACTGATTTTTCGGCCGAGATTCCCGCGGCAACGCCCCATGCCGATATTGCATCCGCGTTCTCTTCGATTGGCGCCAGTGCTTCCAACTTCTTTAAGGGTGCGCTTGCAAAGGGCAAGAAATTTGTCGACGATTTCGAGGAGAAGCGCGCTGCCGCACGCGAGGCTGCCGAGCAGGAGGCTATCGCTCAGCAGCAGGCAGCCGAGGCGGCACGTGAGCGCGCGGCGCAAGAGCTCGAGCAGAACGAGGCTATGCAGTCCGTGCCCGTCGACGCTGCCGAAGCTACAACGTCCTTTGAGTCCCAGCAACCGGCGTCCACGGATGTTGTTGAGGCGACGTCTTTCGAGGCTCAGCAGCACGTCGATAGCACCATGTCGTTTGATGCCGCGCAGTTCGATTCCACGATAACGTTTGAAAAGCAAGGCACCGCGATTGCCGAGCCCCTTCCTGTTTCCGATGAGCAGGGCGACGCGGCAGACGATGACGAGCCCATTGATGCTGCCGAAATTCAGGATGCTGCCGAGGACGAGTCCGTCGAGGCCAACTCTGACGAAGAGCAATACGCGGCAGCCGATCAAGGTGATTCGGCCGAGGTCGAGCAGGAGGAGGTGCCTGCGGTTTCCGAGACTCCCGAGACGGATGAGTCGAGGCCTTACTCCACGCAGATTTTCACCATGCCGACCCCGAGTGGTTCCGGTGCCACGGTTGCCAATGTCGCTCCCACCCAGGACGAAACGGTCGATTCCCTTATGGCCCAGATTTCCTCCCAAGCATCGCCGCGTCCGCAGATGAATGTTCCCGATCCGGCGTCGGCACCGTCGCCTGCACCCTCCTCGTCTCCGCTGGCTTCGGTCCCCGATCCGTCGCTGCCGTCGATGAAGCAGACAAACGTTGCGTCTCGCACGTCGCTGTTCGACCTTCCCGATCCCTCCGCACAGGTCAACGACCCCTTCGCTACCGCCCAGGGTCCCGAACCCACATCGGCACCCGTTGCGCCTCCTATGCCCGTTACGTCGGGCGCACAGCCGATCGAGACCATTTCGGCTCCCGCCCCTGCGGCACCCAAGTCTCGCAAGCGCGGCCTGGGCGGCCTGTTCGGTCGTAAAAAGAAAAACGAACAGGACAGCATGAGTGACTGGCTGGGCGTCGAAGACGATTACGATGCCAAGAAGTCCGGTCGCGGCATCGGTTCGTGGGATAATTTCGAGGACGATAACGATGGCTGGAAGGGCGGCGCTACGTCTTCCGACGGCGCTTCTTCCGAAGATATGCTCTCGGCTGTCGCTCTATGGGCGACGATGAGCTGCTCGGTCACGATATCTGGTTTGTGGCAACGGGCGCCTCGGATTGTGATGGCGCCGGTATGAAGGCCTTCTTGGCTTCGCATCGCGATAAGCTCCGCGGCGTCTTCTTCATCAATCTTGAATCCGTCGGCGCCGGTAGGCTTTCGGTGGTGACGGTTGAGGGCGAACAGCAGCTGCTCAAGGGCGATCGCCGCATCATGAACCTGGTCAGCAAGGTGTGCAAGTCGTTCCATGTCGATTGTGGCGCGCTCGAGATGCCCTATGCCAAGACCGATACCTACGCCGCGCTCGAGGCGAGCCGCCGAGCCCTCACCATCGCCGGCGTGGACGGCACGCGTCTGGCTTGCGCTCGTACCGAGGACGACCTGCCCCACAATGTCAACCCGACGAACATTGCCACGGTATCCGAGGTCGTGACCGAGGTTATCCGCCGTTCGTAGACGGAGCTCTAAGGAGTCAACGTGTTTTCGTATATTAAGCGCCATTGGCCTGTCTACGTGATTTTGACCTTGATTGCCATTGCGTTGGGGTTTGGAGCCGCCTATATCGTGGGCGCGAAGGGCTCGACCCCCGCCTCCGCAATCAGCGAAGAGGTGGAGCAAGAACAGAGCACGGGTGCCGATGGGATTCCTGAGTCCGAGCAAGCAATCGTTGATGGTGGATCTTCGTCTGCAGAGTAGATACGGCGATTTAAATGATTGAAAGCGGGCGAGCCGGGGGACTGGCTCGCCCGCTTTTTCATCGCGCTAGCGCTTCTTTGGGATTGACCTAAGGCGAGCGAACCATAGGGCTGCGGCACCCGAGGTCAGG